>Ga0335082_10000407_pt1 | contig 44539 bp, 45 predicted proteins | sample Lox_Sample_41_FD_206718 | JGI IMG/M metagenome (GOLD analysis project Ga0335082, IMG submission 206718) | Soil microbial communities from Loxahatchee National Wildlife Refuge, Florida, United States - Lox_Sample_4.1 | ecosystem: Environmental > Terrestrial > Soil > Wetlands | place: USA...
GTCGAGGGGGGTCAGCGCGCGCGGGTCGGCTCGCAAGGAGGCCGACGCAAGTCGGCCGACGCGCAGCGAGGCGAAGCCGAGCGAAGGCCGGTAGCCCGAGCGCGAGCGAATAGCGAGCGCGAAGGTCCGGCAAGGAGGCCGACGCAAGTCGGCCGACGCGCGCAAGCGCCGGAGGCGCGCGCAGCGAGCCGAAGGCGAGCGAAGGTGGGCCCCCGCAAAGACGGGCGAAGCCGAGCGAAGGCCGGCAAAGGGTCTAGCCGCGCAGCCGCCTCTCGAGCGCCTCGAGCGCGGCCGGGGTCGGCGGCGCGCCGCCGACTCCCTGCACCAGGAAGCGGTCCTCCGCGCGGCCGTCCGGCGTCGTGCGCACGGACAGCTCGTGCGGGTAGAGGCTGCAGAAGGCCATGCGGTCGAGGACCGTCGCGAGGAAGCCGATGCGGTCGGGCCCGCCGACATGGATGCGCGCGGCCCCGCTCGCGCCGGGCTCGACGCGAAGATCCTCGATCGAGATCGCGACCGGTTTCGCGACGCCGGTCGGGCGGTGGCGCGCCATGTGCACGAAGTCGTGCGCGCGCGGCGAGGCGCCGCACGGCGACGGCTCGAGCAGGAACACGCCCGCCCACAGCGAGGTACGCACGCGCCGCGCCTCGGCGGCGAGCACCGAGAGCCGCGCCGCATAACAATGCAGCGACAGGTTCCCGCACCACTCGGGCGGGAACCATCCCCAGATGCACAGACGCCAGAGCACTCCGTCCGGGCTGCACTCGCAGCCTGCGCCCGCCTCGCGGCGCATCCGTTCGATCACCGGCTCGAGCTCGAGCCGCGGCATGGCCGTCGCAACCGGCATGACTCCACCCCCGTGGCGGCGACTGCGAATTGCACGCGACGTGCCCGCCCGGGCGGGAGGGAGCGCGCGCGCAGCGGCTGGGATCGGCGCGGGGTGTGCCTCGCGGCTGGGCAGCACTCTGTCGCGGCCCCGGTCACTCGCTCTCTTCGTCTGCCTCGTCCGGCTCGCCGTCGTCGCCCGATCCGGCCGGCTCGCCGTCCTCGTTCTTGCGCGCCTCGCTCGCCGGCTGGCTCACCTCGTTCGGCCCGCTCGGCGAGACGCGCAACGTCTCTCGCGAGCCGTCGCCGTGCCGGACCCAGAGATCGAGCACGTCCGCGCTGGCGAACTTCGCGAGCACCATGGCGGTCGCGGAGGGATCGGCGAGCGGGATTCCGTTGATGTCCGTCACCACATCGCCGCTCCGGAGCCCGATGCGTTCGTACACGCCGCCGGCCGGAATCGCTTCGAAGCGGAGGCCGACCATCTTCCCGTCCTCGTACACCGCGCTGACGTCGCCCTCGGGCCGCGCGCCGGGACCGAGCGCGTGCTCGAGCACGGGGGCCGGCACGCGCGCCTGCTTGCCGTTCTCCTCGGGCGGCTTCGCGGGCGCTTCCGCCGTCTGGCCCGGCGCGCGTGCGGACCGCTCGCGATGCGTGATCACGAGCTGCTCGCGCGCGCCCGCGTGATCGAGGAGGACGCGCGCTCGCTCGATCCTCACGATGCGCGCATCGGGATGCGCCTCGAAGTGCTCGCCCTCGCGCAGCACTTCGTTCGTCTCTCGCTCCGTGTCCTCGATCGTGGCCAGTGAGAGTGCGTGGTTCTCCCGCACGACGGTCGCTTGCAGGTGCAGCGGCAGCTTCGTCTCCGGGGCGTCTTCATCCTCGTCGGAGGGCGGCGGCGGGGTCGGCAGAACCGCGGGAGGCGGCGCCGCGACGTCCGCGGAGCCCCGGTCCGCCGGAGGGTCTGCCTCCGGCGCGTTCGCGAGCGCCCACGCGAGGAGCGTGGCGAGGAGCGCGAGCGCCGTGAGCGCGAGCAGGGTGCGCCGGGTGGATCGCGCCGCCATGGGGGAGAATCCGTCTCGATTGTAGGACGATGCGGCGGGGGAGGGGGATGCGCTTCGAGTACCAGCGAGTCGAGTCGCTTCCGCGGCTCGCGTGGTGCGCTCGGCTCGCACGCGGCGCGTCGTCGATGCGCGTGCGCCACGGCCCGTGGGTCGAGACGCGCGCCGACCGCTTCTTCGAGGGCGCGTGGGACGGCGACTTCGCCGACGGTCGCTTCGACGCGGCCACGGCGTTCACGGGCAGCGGCTGCATCGCGCGCGAGTCGGAGGTCGTCTGCGTCGCGTCGATGAACGCGTGCGAGTGGCTCTTCGCTTTGCGCGACGGCGACGAGCTCTGGATCTCGAACTCGCTGGTCTTTGCCCTGGTCGAAGCCGACGACGCGCCCGACCTCTCGTATCCCTGCTACTACGGCGACATCCTCGGCGTCTTCCGCGCTGGCGTGACCCGGCCCGAGCGCGCGTGGGTGCCGACGCGGCGCGGCCGGCGCCTCTTCCTTCACCCGTGTGTCAGCCTGCGCGTGTCCGCCGATCTCGTGATCACGCGCGAGCCGCGCCGCGAGCCCGCGCCGCCGGATCGCTACGAGGACTACCTGCACAGGCTCGAGGACACGCTCGCGCGCGTGCTGTCCAACGCCGCGGACGAGCGCCGCTCGCGCCGGCTTCGCCCGGTGGTGGCGGTGTCGCGCGGCTACGACTCGCCCGCCGTCGCGGTGATGGCGTCACGCGCTGGTGTGCGGGAGGCGGTGACCTTCACGGACGTGAAGGGCACGGGCGAGGCCGACAGCGGCAGGGAGATCGCGGAGCGACTCGGTCTCCGCGTGACGGAGTACCCCCACCTCGCCTATCGGGATCTCCCCGGCATGCCCGAGGCCGAGGCGTCGCTCTGCGATTGGGGCTGGAATGCTCCCTACGCCGCGATGGAGCCGCAGCTCACGGGCGCGCTGCTGCTCAGCGGCAGCCACGGAGACATCGTCTGGCGGACGAGCCCGGTCTTCCCGTCGCTGCGCCACCCGACCGCGACCACCACCGGCGGCGGGTCCATGCTCGAGCTGCGATTGCGCGCGGGCTACGCGCACATGGCCGTCCCCTATGTGGTCTCGATGGACCCGCGCCCGCTGCGGCGGATCAGCCTGTCCGCCGAGATGCGGCCCTGGTCGATCGGCGGCGACTACGATCGCCCGATCCCGCGGCGCATCGTCGAGCAGGCCGGCATTCCGCGCGAGGGGTTCGGGCGCAGCAAGTCCAACGCGGCGCACGCGCCGTTCCGGCAGCTCGACGCGGCGCGGCCCTCGCATCGGGATCTGCTCCGCTTCGTGGACGCGCTGCCGCGCGACCGCGCGCGCGAGTGGAAGCATCGCCTCCTCTGGCGCGCCTATCGTGCGGACGAGTGGGCGAGCCTGGGGGCCGAGCGCGCGCTGCGCGCCCTCGGCGCCGACGTCCTCCTCTACCCGAGGGTCCCTGCGCGCTGGCGCAAGCCGACGACGGTCGCGTCTTGGGCGTTTCATTGGGGCTTCGAGAAGATCCGCGACCGCTATCGCGTGGCGTGACCGCGGTCGGCGTCTCGCCGCGGCCGCGTGCTAGGCTCCGGGCTTCTTCGGGGGCGATCGGCTTCGACGGGTGGTCGAAGGCGAGCGCTGCGTGTCGAGGTCGTCACCAACCTCGTGAAACCGGTGGCACGTTGGTAGTTACAACTGCCGACAGCAACTACGCACTCGCTGCCTAGCTGAAACTAGCGTCAGCGACGCCCGTCCGTGACGCCTTCTAGCGGGTCGCGGGCGTCATCAGAAGGCTGGTCCCCGGCCGCTGGCCGGCCGCAACCGGGGGCGAGAACCACGTCGGCCTGGGTGCGACCTCTCCCGGAGCCGTGACGGGTCGCGCCGAGATCGAGCGGCTCCTACACACGTAGACGCGCTGGCTGGACGCCATGCGGACGCGGGTTCGATTCCCGCCGCCTCCACCATTCTCCGGTAGATTGGTGCCTGGAGCACCCCCCGATGGCCAGCGCGCGTTCATCCCGACGCCTGCTGCTCGCACTGGCGGCGTGCCTGCTCCTCGCGGCAGCTCTCGCCTGGGTAGTCACGAGCAGACCCGCTCGACTCTCCGACGTCGACGCGATGCCGGATCTCGCGCGGCCGGCGATCGAGAAGCCGCTGCCGCCCGTGGCATCCGCGCCGCCGTCCGCGCCGGCGCAGGCCACCCGCGCCGAGATCCCGAGAACCACGCTTCCTCTGCGCTTGCTGGCGACGGTCGTGGGCGAGAAGCCGGCGCTCTCCCTGGCGACGCTCGTCGATCTGGAGAGGGCGACCCACGAGGTGATGAGCGAAGGTGAGAGCCTGCCGGGACGTCCGACCGCTGTCGTCGCCTCGATCGAGCGCGAGCGCATCCTGCTCGACCACGACGGAGTCCGCGAGCAGCTTCCGCTCTTCCGCGGTGAGGGCGGCCCGCTCGACGCGAGCTACGAGCCCTCGCCAGAGCAGCGAGAGCAGCGGCGCGATCTCTCGCGCCGTCTTCGCGAGCTCACCGATGCCGGCACGAACTACCGCGCCGTTCTGGGCTCCGCCGAGCGCGGAGGCCTCCTCGCAGAAGGCGACGTGAGCGCCGCCTACCAGGATGGCGAGATGATCGGCGTCCAGATCGACGGAATCCGCGCCGGCGGCGTCTACGACCGGATCGGGCTGCAAAACGGCGACGTCGTGACGGACATCAACGGCGTCTCGCTGTCAGGCCCCGCAGCGATGGCCGAGGTGTTGGGGCAGGTCGTGACGTCCTCCCAGCTCGTCTTCTCGGTCGAGGGGGGCGACGGCACGCCGAGGACCCTCACGTTCCCCACCGATCAGTTCCAGCAGTTGGTCGGATCGCTCCCCCTGGAATAAGCCAGGGCGTACGTCCTCTTCGATCGGGCTCCTGCACATCGAGCCGAGCGCAGATCGGACCCACCGGACGAGCGAGTCGCGAGTGCCGCGCGCGACAAGTCCGTCCCCCCCGTGAATTTATAAGACCACTCAGTATTAATTCATGGTAGAACCATCGGGTACCGCTGCGGACAGACGCTCCGCGCGGCTTTCACCTCGGCTCGAACCATCGGAAGGGAACGCGATGCGCAACAAGACCTTGATGATTCTGACCGTTTCGGCCTTAGCGATGATCGGGACCGGCTGCAGCCTCAAGATCGAGTCGCTGCTCGGGGTCCAGGATACCAGTCACCTGGATGTGACTCTCACCCAACCCATCCCGTTCACGGCCCCGCCGCAGCCGCTGCAGGGCGGTACGGTGATGGACATCAACATCAAGATCTCGCTCTTCGATCTGACATTCGGTCACTTCAACGGCGCCATCACCGTCAAGGAGCTGCTGATCGGTGCGCCGGGCTTCGTCCTGCCGCTGCTCGGGAACACGCAGGAGATCTGCGTGGTTCCGGCGGACCCCAACAATCCGGGCTCAGGCACCTTCACCGCGAACACGTTCAAGAAGACGGCCACCTTCGACGTCACGACCGACACGATCGCGCTGGTCGGGAATCCGGTGCTGGCGGGGCTGCTGCCGGGTGGCGGATTCCCCTTCCCGTTCCATCTCCAGAGCACCGTGCCGTTCACGCTCGCGGATGCGCTCGGGCTGCTGACCGGGAAGGGCAGCATCACGGTCACGCAACCGATCGACCAGGCACTTGCATTCAAGATCGGGAGCATCAATGCGGCTGGACATGTGGGTGGCGAGATCACGCTCGCCTCGGCGGATGCATTCCCGACGTCACCGCTGCTCGACAGCTGTCTCGCGCTCATCGCGAACTAGCTGCTCGCTGCAAAGACGAGCTCGTCTGACGCTCGCGCTCGCCGCGGTCCTGCTTGGGACCGCGGCGGCGCGAGCCCAGGTGGTGCCGAGCTTCCGCGGTGTCGGCGATCTGCCGGGCGGCGCCATCGACAGCGCCGCACTCGACGTCTCTGCGGATGGCAGTGTCGTCGTCGGCGAGAGCGAGAGCACGAGCGGCACGCAGGCCTTCCGCTGGACCGCGTCCGGCGGGATCAGCGGGCTCGGCTTCCTCTCGACCGCGAATCCGTACAGCAGCGCGCGCGGCGTCTCGGCGAACGGCGGCGTCGTCGCCGGCACCAGCACGGGGTCCGACGGCGTCGATCGAGCCTGCCGCTGGAGCGGCGGCACGCTGACGGCGCTGAACCGCTTCGGCTGCCCGGACTGCGATCCCATCACGCAGGCCTGGGGCATCTCGAACGACGGCCTGGTAGTGATCGGCTCGGCGCTGGCGCAGAGTGCAAGCGGCCAGCCGATCCACCAGGATCCCGTGCGCTGGGCCGGCGGCGGGACCGGCATCAGCGACCTCGGCGACCTGTCCGGCCCCGAGGAGGCGGGCGAGGCCTTCGGCGCCTCGCCGACCGGATCGATCATCGTCGGCAGCCATCTCAGCAACAACGGCAAGGAGGCCTGGCGCTGGCAGGGCTCCGGGCTGGTGGCGCTGACCCACCTGATCGCTGGAACGGTGATCGCCGCCCAGGCCAACGCGGTGTCGGACGACGGCTCGACGCTCGTCGGCTTCAGCAACGCGGCCACGCTGACACTTCCCGGTGGTACGGTGGTGGCGTCGAGCCTGCAGGCGGTGCGCTGGACCGGCACGAGCTTCGGCACCATCCGGTCGCTCGGTCCGTTCCCGGGCTCGCTGAACACGGACAGCGCGGCGCTGGCCGTGTCCTCCAACGGGGCGCTGATCGTCGGGCGCGCCGCCGGCTCGGACCTCGCCGATCACGCCTTCCTCTGGGACGCCGTGAACGGCATGCGCGATCTGAAGACCGTGCTCGTCACGCAGTACGGGCTCGACCTCACCGGCTGGACGCTCTCGGCGGCGACCGGCATCTCGAACGTCGTGGCGGGCAACTACACGATCGTGGGGGAGGGGATCGACCCGCAGGGCAACTCGGAGGGCTGGGTCGCGTTCCTCGCGACGCCCGCCTGCCACGACGGCGTCGACAACGATGGCGACGGGCCGATCGACTACCCCGCCGACCCGGGCTGCACCTCGCCCGCCGACTGGAGCGAGCAGCCCGACTGCAGCGACGGGATCGACAACGACGGCGACGGCCTCGTCGACTACCCCGCCGACCCCGGCTGCCGTTCTCCCGCCGACTCGACCGAACGGCCCGACTGCTCGGACGGGATCGACAACGACGGCGACGGCCTCATCGACTACCCGCAAGATCCGGGCTGCGCGGGCCCGACCTCTGTCATGGAGAATCCAGCCTGCTCGAACGGCGTCGACGACGACGGGGACGGCCGCGTCGACTACCCCGCCGATCTCCAGTGCAGATCGCCCTCCGATCTGAGCGAGACGGCGGACTGCAGCGACGGGATCGACAACGACGGCGACGGTCTCGTCGACTACCCCGCCGACCCGCAGTGCGAGTCGCCGGCCGATCTATCCGAGGCCGGGCAGTGCGCCGACGGCCTCGACAACGACGGCAACGGCCACACCGACTATCCGGACGACTACCCGGCCTGCAGCGACGCCAGCGACCCGATCGAGGCCCCTCAGTGCAGCGACGGCGTCGACAACGACGGCGACGGGCTGATCGACTACCCCGCCGACCCGGGCTGCAGGTCGCCGTCCGGGAAGAGCGAGAATCCGGTGACGTTCGCCACGGGTGATCTGATCGCCGTGGACCGCACCAGCCGCGCCGTCTTCCGGGTCGACACCGGCACGGGCGCGCAGACGCTGATCAGCCAGGCAGCGCGCCTGCTGGCGCCGCAGGGGGTCGCCTGGCGCAACGGCGAGCTCGTCGTCGCCGATCCGGCCGGCCTCGTGGTCGTGTCGGGCTCGGGGATGCAGCGCCTCGCGAGCCCGCCGCTCGTCGCGGGCGAGTCGCTCCAGGTGGTCTTCGACGCAGCGGGCGACGCCTACGTGCTCGAGGCCAACGCCATCTCGAAGGTCGTCTGGAATCCGCGCGGCATCGGCGCGAAGAGCACCTGGCTCGCGGTTCCGACCTCCGAGCCGATCCCGGCGCTCGGCGCCTTCAGCGGCGACAGCCTGGCCGTGGAGCCGAGCGGCAGCTTCGTCACGTCGGGGCTCTCGCTCTACGGCGACGGCATCTACCGCGTGAGCGTCCCGACCCCGACCGTCGCGATCCTGCGCTCCGGCTTCGAGAACCTGAAGTGGCTCGATCTCGCGGTCGAGGCGAGCCAGAAGATCCTCGCGGTGGGGACCAAGGGCACGCCCGGGGTCTACCGCGTCGATCCGGTCAGCGGAGCCTCGACGCCGCTCAACAACACGTTCGGCTGGCAGATGCCGACGGGCGTGGCCGTTGCCCCGAACGGCCAGATCTACGTGGCCGACGCAGGCGTGTGTGCGGACGGATCCTGTAGCGGCGGCCGCATCGTGCACGTCGATCCCGTGAGCGGCGCTGCGACGCTGCTCTCGAGCGGCGGCTACATCGCCGGAGAGCTCGACGTGGTCGCGTTGCCGGAGCCGGGGCAGGGGGCGATGTGCCTGGCCGGGATCGGGGCCCTCGTAGCGCTGCACTGGCTGCGAGCTTCGCGCCGGCGGCGATGAGCCGCGCTCTGCTCCGCGGGGTGTGCTCGAGTCTGCTGCTGCTGGGCGGCTTCCTCCTGTATCTGCTGGTGGTCTACCGCTGGAAGAGTCCGCCGGACCCCAAGGCGGCGCAGGAGCTGCGACAGGCGTTGCAGGTCTACGGCCGATTGCTGGTGATCCGCGGCTTGCTGCCCCAGCTCTGGATCGCGTTGCCGCTCGGCGCGTTGCTCGCGCGCTTCTTCCCGCGCGCCGGCGGCCGCGCAGCTCACGCCTTGCGGCTCGCATTTGCCACGGGCGTCGCGGGTCTGCTGGTGGCGGCGATCCTGCTGCCCGCGAATCTGCCCGGAGCGCCGCGGGTGGTGTTCACGGGTCCGGGCAACTTCGTGGCGACCTGGCTCGAGATGAGCGCCGCGGTGTTCGTCGCCGCGCTGCTGGCTTCCTGGCTCTGGCCGGATCCACGCGGATCGCAGCCGTGAAGGCGCTGTCGAGAAGGGAGCTGGCTCGAAACGAGCCAGCTCCCCCATCGGACCTCACCCGGTGCGATCGGTGAAGCTCAGAAGCGGCTCTGCCGCCGCCGCGCGAGCACGATCAACATCGCGATCGTCGCGCCGAGGCCGGACGCAAACGAAGGCTCCGGCAGGAAGACGTAGGCCGCGCCCTGATCGGCATTGCCGTCCATCGTCGCGCCCGGCGCTCCCGCGATCATTGTCTTGCCATCGTCGCTCAAGCTGATCGCCGGCGAACCCGGGAACGACGAGACGCCGAGCAGGTCATCCACGGCGCCGGCGGAGGGCGTGAGAGGACCGACGCTGTACGACCTCCATTCGCGGGTTGGGGGAAGACGTAGAGCATCCCCTGGGCGAATTGCGTGTTGGCGCCCGCGGCAGCGACGAATTCACCATCGCCGCTGATCCGAGGCCATGCAATCGGATTTGCATCGGTTGCGGTCAGCTGCGCGGATTTCTTCCGATCCGCCCAGTGAGTGATGAAGTGGCAAAGCGGCGTGCAGATCCGGATCGTCGGCTCGGGGAAGATCAGCGCCCTGCCGTTTCCTCCCGCGACGACGGTGGAACCGTTCGACGTAATGCCGACGGAGTTGCCGAGGCCGAGGAGCCCGCCACCCGCTGCGTAGGTCAGCTCGGCATTCTGAGTCGTGCTCACTCAGCTGCCGCTCTTGACGAACACGTCGACGGCGCCCGAAAGGCTGTTCGCCTGCGGAGCCGAAGTGACGATCGTGCTGTCATCCGAGCGGATGTCGACCGCCGTTCCCAGAAGATCGAGGTGCGCGCCGCCCGATCGCGTCAGCTTCACGCCATTCGCGTTGTCGACCCAACCGGTGCCGGGTCGGACGAAGACGTACACGGCGCCACGCGACTCGTTGTTCACGACGGCGCCGTTGTACCCGAGCACGATCGTGCTGCCGTCCCCGTTGATCGCGACACTGCTGGTGAAATTGTTCGAGAGAGAGCAATCCGGTGGATTGGGGTCCGTCAGCCCGCACGGCTCTTCCGTCGATGCCTCCACCGACAAGATCGCAGCCTGTGCTCCCGTCGAGGCCCAACCCGTCCCGGGTTTTTGATAGACCCACACGATTCCCGCGCCGGGATCGGAATTCGCGATGATTTCTCCCAGCACCGCGAATCGCGGAACGCAGAACGAAGCCGACGAATGCTCGTCATGCCGTGCCCTCCATCGGATCCGGGACTCTTCGGTCCCGGGTCGTTCATCTCTCGTGAACCCTGTCCGCCGTCTGGCTGCTGAGTGCGCCACCTCCACGAATGCCAACGCCCGCCCCACCGCTCCGACGAGATCGAACAGCCGGCGACGCCGGACACATTTGTGTGACCAGGTCGACGATAGAAGAATCTCCTGCTGCGAGCCTGTGAACTGGTTCACATGCCCCGCGCGATTCCCCGCCTCGACGGGTGTCCCGCATCGCACTCCGATCGTCGGAAGTGCGACGACGCGCAGTGCTTTCACTCTCGCATTCCCGTCTCGGCGCCGACGTCGTGACTGCAGAAAATGAACGGGACGTCACGCGACCGGGACCGCCCCGAGCGCCGATCCATTGCTTCGATCGTCGAAGCTCCGCCTTCGGCCGCGGCACCCACGGGCGATTACGAACCGCTGCGCGGGTGTATGATGCGCGCCTCGAGGAGCGGGTGCGGTCGATGGAAGAGCTGGAGCTGACGCGGCGCGCGTTCCTCACGACGGTGGCGGCATCGGCCGCGGTCGCGGCGCTGCCCCCAGCGTGTCAGCCGCGGCGCACGTTCTTCACCGCGCCCGAGCTCGCGACCTTGACGGCGCTCTGCGACCGCATCATCCCGCCCGACACGGATCCCGGCGCCGCGGCGCTCGGCGCGACGATCTACATCGAGCGCCTGCTCACCCTCTTCGACGTGGATCCGCCCGAGGTCTTCGCCGGCGGTCCCTACAGCGGACGCCAGCCGTACCCCGACCCTCGCACCGGCGAGCCGTCGCACGTCTTCCCGCGCAACGGCTTCCTGATCGGGATCGAGCCGAGCCCCGCCCAGGAGCTCTTCTGGCGCGCCGAGATCCTCGGCTCCGTCGCGGCGGGCCTGCCGCCGCATCTCGACGCGCAGCGCGGCGGACCGCGCCGCGGCCTGCGCGATCTCTACCGCGAGGGCCTCGCCGCGGTCGACGCCGCGGCGCTCGCGGCCGGCGGGCGACACTTCGTCGAGTTGACGCCCGCCGAGCAGGACGAGCTGCTGCTGCGGCTCGACGGTCCGAACGGCCTGCCGGGCGATCCCGTGCGCGGCCAGACCTTCCTCGACCTCGCGATCGCGCACACGCTCGAGGGCTGCTTCTCGGCGCCCGAGTACGGCGGCAACCGCGACGGCCGGGGCTGGCGCATGGTCGGCATCGAGGGCGACAGCCAGCCGCTCGGCTACTCGCTCTTCTCGCTGCGCGACGACGCCTACCACGAGCGGCCGGCGCACCCGATGTCGACGCCGAACCCCGACGAGGTCGCCGCGGACGGAAGCCTCGCGCCGAAGCCGCTGACCCCGGACGGAGATCTCCTTCAGCAGCAGATCTCGCGCTTCGCCGGATTCCTCGAGTCGTTGGTGCCGGGCGGATGCGCCTAGCCTACTCGCACCGGCAGGGGCCGCGCCGTCACGATCCGGAGGGCGACGTCCTCGGCAACCGCGCGCTCACGCGCTTCGACTTCTGCGTGATCGGCAGCGGCGCGGGCGGCGGGACCGCCGCCTTCGCGTTGACGGAGGCCGGCAAGACCGTGCTCGTGCTCGAGGCCGGCCACAACCCCTTCCCCGGCCTCGATCGGCCCGGACCGCTGCGCAACACCTTGCACGGAAACGACGAGCTGAAGTACGGACTGCGGAACTACCTCCAGCCGCAGGGGCTGCTCGAGCCGCGCACGTTCCGCACGGACCCGACCGCCACCGCCAGCATCAACGACGACGTGAACGCGCTGCCGAAGGCCGTCGGAGGCGCGTGGCAGCACGCGGACTGCAAGACGCCGCGCCTGTGCGTCGCGGACTTCGAGATCAAGAGCCGCGTCGAGGAGCGGATCGGCCACACGCCCGGGCTCACCGTGCCGGGCTTCGGCTCCGACTCGGGCAGCGCCAACTTTGCAGACTGGCCGATCGGCTACGCCGACCTCGAGCTCTTCTACGCGGAGGTCGAGCGCCTGTACGGCGTGCAGGGCGCGGACGACAACCTCTTCCAGTCCTGGCGCAGCGGTCCGCACCCGATGCCCCCCGGCGCGCCGATGTACCTCGGCCTGCTGCTCGCGGACGCCGCGCAGCGCACGAGCTTCCAGGGCGGGCCGCTGCATCCGCACGCCTTCCCCGCGTCGATCAACTCGCGCTTCTACGACGGTCGCCCGCCGTGCGTGGACTGCGGCTTCTGCGCGGGCTTCGGCTGTCCGAGCCACGCGAAGGGCTCTCCGGCCGTCACCACCTTGCGTCGCGCGCTCCTCTCCGGCCTCTGCCAGCTCCGCTTCCACGCGACCGCGATCGCGCTCGTCAACGACGGCGGCCACGTGAGCGCGGTTCGCTACGTCGACGGCGCGGGCGACGTCGTCGAGGTGACCGCCGACGCCTTCCTGCTCGCCGCGAGCGCGATCGAGTCCGCCCGGCTCTGCTTCCTGTCGCCGACGCCGTCGGGCGGCGCTCTCGGCAACTCGAGCGGGCAGGTCGGCCGCAATCTCATGTTCCACCACCAGACGCGGGTCAGCGGCTTCGTGCCGCAGCGCATCCACGGACAGCGCGGCCGCGCGGTCTCGCACGGCATCTCCGACTTCCGCGGACTCGAGCCGGGCGGCGAGGCGGTGCGCGTGATCCAATCCGGCGGCAAGCCGCACGTCTACCTCGGTGGCATCATCGAGTTCGGCGCCTCGCAGGGACTCGTGATCGAGGAAGACGGGCGCGTGATGGCCTTCGACCTGCCGAAGGGGCTGGTGCCGCGCTTCGGCGCCGGCTTCAAGAACGCGCTGCGCGACGGCGCGCTGACGCAGCACCTGCTCGCGTTGATCATGCAGGGCGAGGACGCGCCGACGCTCCGCAACCGCGTGGACCTCGATCCGGCCGTGAAGGACGTGAACGGCCTGCCGGTCGCGCGCGTCACCTACAAGCCGCACAACTTCGAGCTCGAGTCGCGGCGCTTCTACGTGCCGGTGATGAAGCAGATCCTCACGAACGCGGGCGCGCAGCGCGTCTTCACCGCGCCCTGCGAGACGCTCCTCGGCGGGCCGCCCACCAGCCGCCACGTGCTCGGCACCTTGCGCATGGGTTCGAATCCGCAGACCTCGGTCGTCGGCGCCGACGGGCGCTTCCACGACGTCGACAACCTCTACGCCTGCGACGGCAGCGTCTTCCCGACCTCGTCGGGCTGGAACCCGACCTTGACGATCTTCGCAGTCGCCCTGCGGATCGCGCGGACCCTCGCGCACTGAGACGCCCGTATGGATCCGCACGGGGCGCCGGCTCGTAGGATGGCGCGCGCCCGAGGAGGGCCGGTCATGCTGCGTCGCCTTCGGTTCGTCGTGCTGCTCGGCTGCCTGTCGTGTCTCGGCGCTGCCGCGCGGGCGCACCCCTTCCTCGACGTGCTGCCGCTTCCGATTCCGCCGGTCGCGGTACCGAGCGGGTCGACCTACATGCTGACCCTCGTCCTCGAGCCCGGCGACACACCGTCCAGTCGGTCCGGCTCGATTTCGAGCTCTCCTCTCCTGCGGCATTCACGCCGCCGTCGGGGGAGATCGGCGACGGCTTCACCTTCGTCTACGACCGCGTCGCCGACCCGACACACTTCTCGGTCGTGGGTGACTTCACGGAGAGCCCCTTGCCCGAGTTCGGGCAGTTTCCCGTCGCCGAGCTGACGATGGTCGGCGGACTCGCCGACGAGACGCTCTCGATGCTCGACACGAGCGCAATCGTGGCACTCGAGGCCGGGGTGCCGGAGGAGTTCACTCACGAGGAGTTCAGCAACGTGAGGACCTCGGACGAGGTGGCGCACGTGGTGCCGGAACCCTCTTCCGGGATCCTGCTCGCAGCCGGAGTGGCCGCGCTGCGGGCCCTGTCGCGCGCCGGAAGGCGCGTGCGTCGTGGGTGACGCGCGTCGTATCGTCTCCGCGCTCTGGAGGCCGCCATGCTCCTGCTCTACGACCATCCGCTCTCGCCCTACGCGCAGAAGTGCCGGATCGCGCTGCGCGAGAAGGGCCTCGACTTCGAGGCGCGGCTGCCGCGCGCGATCGGCAGCGGCACCGGCATGGAGCCCGCCTTCGTCGAGGCGAGCCCGCGCGCGGAGGTGCCGGCGCTCGTCGACGGCGACGTCCGCGTCTTCGACTCGACCATCATCCTCGAGTACGTCGAGGAACGCTGGCCGACGCCGAGGCTGCTGCCGGCGTCGCCGGCCGAGCGAGCGCGCGTCCGTATGCTCGAGGACGCGATGGACACGCACTACGAGCCGATCAACTGGGGGCTCGGCGAGATCCATTTCTTCCGCCGCGCGACGGGCGAGCTCGCGAAGCGACTCGGCGAGCGCGCGGCCGAGCAGGCGGCCTCGTGGCGGCGCTGGCTCGAGAGCCAGCTCGGCGAATCGCCCTGGTTCAACGGCGCGAGCTTCGGCTGGGGCGACCTCGCCGTCGCGCCGTATCTCAACGGGTCGCGCGGCTTCGGCATCGAGCCCGCGCGCGGCAGTCGCCTCGCCGACTGGCTCGAGCGCGCGACCGCGCGGCCGAGCGTGGCCGCGACCGCCGCCGAGGCGGCGGCCTTCCTGCGCGGCGCCGCGGGTGGCGGGATGGGCGAGGTGGCCGACCTCGTCGCGAAGGGCCAGTTCCGGCGCGAGTACCGCGACCATCGCCTCGAGTGGATGGTCCGCAGCGGCGGGATCTCGGTCGTGCTCGAAGGCCTCGAACGTGGAAACATCCGCTTCGTGCGGGATTTCGACGCATGAAACCAGCGGAAGCGGGTGCTCGACCGGGCTTCTGCGGGAGGGATCCGACATGACGAGGAGCTCGTGGATTCGCGGCGCCGCGATCGCTGCGGCGGCCTCCGGCCTCGCGCTCGGGGCGGCGCTGCTGGCGTGCGGCGAGGGCGAGCCGAAGTCCGAGCAGATGGAGCGCGGCCTGACCGTCGACAACGAGGTCACGATGCCCACGGATCCGAACGAGATGCACATGAGCGAGGAGCAGCGGCGCGCGAAGGCGGCCGCGCAGGACGAGGCGCAGGAGCAGCGCGAGTTCAACGACTCGGATCAGGGCGACAACGAGCCCGGACAGCCCTAGCCGGGCGGTCGCTCAGTCGTCGTCGTTGCCCGCGGCGGTCGGATCGTCTACCACCTCGATGTAGGTGGCGGTCACCGTCGCGCCGCGGCGGTCCGCGTCGACGGCCACCCAGTCGTTCTTGTGCAGGCCGTCGAGCTTCAGCTTCTTGTCGCCCGACATGATCGTGGTCTTGTCGTCCACCGCGACGACGGTGTGCTCACCGTTGGCGCCATCGAGCGCGATCGTCTTCGCGATCGCGTCGACGACGCTGATCTTGCCCGTCAAGGCGAGGTCGACGTTCTCTGTCTTGTTGACCTGCGCGAGAGCCGCACCGGCTCCCAGGCACAGCGCGAACGCGAGCGGCAAGGCGACGCGGATCTTCTTCACGTTCGTCCCTCCTGTCGTGCGCGTTCTACCATCTCGCGCGGGCCTGGCGCAAGGCGAACGAGGCGCGCCGCAGATTCTGGTAGGCTGCGACCGGAGGAACCGACATGCGCACCGCACTCGCGCTGGCCGTCTTCGCGGCCGCGGCACTCGCGTCGGCGGCCGTCCGCGCCGAATGTGTCTCGGATTGCAGCAACGCCTACGAGCAGGCGACGGCGGACTGCCAATCGAAATACTCGGGGGCGGACCAGGAGGTTCAGCTCCAGGACTGCCTGGACGACGTGCAGCAGCAGCTCGCCGACTGCACGGACGCGTGCGAGTCGCAGGACTGAGGCGTCGCTACTCGACGCGCTCCGCGTTCGACGCCTGGATGCCCCAGACGTCCTTGTCGAGATAGGCGTGCCCCCACTCTCCGCTGACGCGCACGCGCCGGCCCTTCTCGGGCGCATGTCCCTCGTTGAGCTGGCGCAGCAGGGTCTCGGGCACGCGCACCAGCACGCTGCCGGTGCCGTCGTCGAGCGTCACGACGTAGCGCGATCCCGACGCCGTGCCGACCTCGGTGATCGTGCCCTCGACGGTCACGAGGTCGCCGGACTCGGCCTTCTCGCGCACCTCGGCGATCGGCTGCACCCCGGTGGCGAGCGAGCCCTTCCAGGCGAGGGCCGGGGCGGCGAGCGCGAGCGCGAGGAAGGCGAAGGCGCGGGCTGCTTTGCGCATGCGGTGACCCCCTCTGCGATGGGCGTTCGATCGGCGCCCCGGCGCCGGCCCTTGAGCGGTAGCCTGGCCGCGTGAGCCCCTCGCCCCACGAGCTGCGCCGCGCGCGTCCCGACGACGCCGGCTTCCTCGCGTGGGTCGTGCTGGCCGCGACGCGCTCGCACTGCCCGCGCGGCTTCTTCGACCTGCTCGTGCCCGAGAGCGACTCCGAGCGGCTCGGGCTGATCGAGGAGCTCGTCCTCCAGGAGAAGCCGTCCTGGTGGCACTGGTCACTCTTCTGGATCGCGACGCGCGCGGGCGAGCCCGCCGCCGCACTCTCGGGCTTCGACCCGACGCGCATCGCGTCGGCGCATCTCGCCGTGCCGGAGGCGCTCGCGGCGCGCGGCATCGGCGGCGAGCGGCTCGCAGCGGGCTTCGCGCGTTGCGCGCCGCTCGTCGCATGCTTCCACGACGCGGCGCCCGGCGCGTGGATCGTCGAGTCGGTCGCGACGCGGCCCGAGGCGCGCGGGGCTGGCCTCGCGGGCGCGCTGCTCGACCGCGTGCTCGAAGAAGGACGCGAGGCCGGCTACGCGCTCTCGCAGCTCACGATCTTCATCGGCAACACGCCGGCGCAGCGCGTCTACGAGAGCCGCGGTTTCCGGATCGGGGCCGAGAAGCGCAGCGCGGCCTTCGAGGCGGCGATCGGGGCGCCGGGCCTCGCGCAGATGAATTGCTCCCTGTCGTGATCGTCGTGCGATGCTATGCGCCGTTCAGGCGTGCATTCCGCACGAGCACGGCGCCGAGCGCGGCGCCTTCGGCATACGCGCCGACGCTCGCGGCGACCGCCACGCCGGCGACGCGCTCGTCGGTGTAAACCGCGCAAAGGCGCGTCTCCACGGGGATGATGCCGGCCCAGCCGGGCGCGGCGAGGTCCTCCTCCTTCTCGTTCACGCCGCCGCCGCGGATCTTCGCCGACGCCTCGTCGATCGGCAGCGCGATCACCGCGATCATGTCGAGCTCGGCGTCGCGGACGGGCCGGATCTCGCGCGTGCGGCCCGGGTAGAGCCGCTCGAGGAAGTTGTCCATCGCGCTCCGCTTCTCCTCTCGCGACTCGACCTCGCGCGTATTGCCGAAGGCCATCACCGAGCGGTAGAGCACCGAGTGCGCGAAGCCCGAGCGCCCGAGCACCAGGCCATCGAGGTGGCTGACGGTGACACAGACCGGAATCCCGCCTGCCTGCGCGCGCAGCGCCTGACTGCCCGCGGCGCCGTGCCAGTAGAGGGTGCGGCCTTCGCGCCAGTAGGCCGTCGCGATCACGCGCGGGGCGCCGCCTTCCGTGTAGCCGACGTGCGCGATCAGGCCGGCGTCGAGGATCGCGAAGACGCTCGCTTCGTCGTAGGCGCCGCGCGCCGGGCGTCGGCGCAGCCGCGTTCGCTCGGTGACTTCGAAATGCGTGGCCATCGGGATCTCCTCGCTTGCGAGCGACGGCGCCGAACCTAACGGCGAAGTGGATCGTCGCAAAGCTCCACTTTCTTGAATCCAGACATACCACTTAGGGCCGAGGTCGGATAGCCTCGGCGCATGCGCCGCAAGGGATTCGCGGAGGTGATGCTGTGGCAGCTCGAGCGTGGGGGCGCGACGCCGCTCTACCGGCAGATCCAGCAGCAGCTCCGCGACGCCGTCCTCTCTCGCGCGCTGCGGCCGGGCGCCCGGCTGCCCTCGACGCGCGAGCTCGCTTCGAGGCTCGGCGTCGCGCGCTCCTGCGTGATCGCCGCCTACTCCGAGCTGCTCGTCGAAGGCGTGCTCTCCGGCCGCGTCGGCTCGGGTACCTACGTGTCGTCGGATCTGCCCGAGCCGATCGAGAAGGCCGCGAGGCGACGGTCGCAGCGCGCAGGCAGCACGCGGCGCTTTTCGGTGCCGGCGCGAGCGCGTGCTCTCGAGGCGCTCGCCGCGGACGCGCAGGACGAGACTCGCCCCTTCCAGACCGGGCGGAGCCTGGTCGACGCGCGCACGGTCGAGGTCTGGCGCCGCCTCACGCAGCGCGCGCTGCGCGAGCTCGGACCGCGGCACCTCGGCTACACCGATCCGCGAGGACTGCCCGAGCTGCGGCGCACGCTCTGCGAGTACCTGAAGGCGGCGCGCGCGGTCCGTTGCGAGCCCGAGCAGATCCTCGTGACCTCGGGCACGCAGCACGCGCTCGACCTCGCGATCCGCGTGCTGCTCGAGCCCGGCGACGAAGTGTGGGTCGAGGACCCGGGCTACCCGATGACGGTCGCCGCGCTCCACGCGGCCGGCATCAGGCCGCGTCCGGTTCCGGTGGACGCGCACGGGCTCGTCGTGCGCGCGGGGCTGCGGACTGCGCCCCGCGCGCGCGCGGTGTACGTGACGCCGTCGCATCAGTACCCGCTCGGGCGGGTCCTCTCGACGGCGCGGCGCCTCGAGCTGCTCGCCTTCGCGCGCGAGACCGGCGCCTTCGTGCTCGAGGACGACTACGACAGCGAGTTCCGCTACTCGGGCCGGCCGCTCCCGTCGCTCCAGGGCCTCGACGACGCGCAGCGCGTGCTCTACGTCGGGACGCTCAACAAGGTGCTCTTCCCGGGACTGCGCGTTGGCTACGTGGTCGTGCCCGAGCCGCTCGTGCGCGCCTTCACGGCCGCGCGACATCTGATGGATCGGCAGCCGCAGAGCCTGCTCCAGGTCGTGCTCGCGGACTTCATGGAGCAGGGCCACTTCTCGGGGCACGTCCGGCGCATGCGGCTCCAGTACCGCGACCAGCGAGACGCGCTGGTGTTGGAGCTCACACGCCGTGCGGGCGAGCACGTGCGCGTCGAGGCGCCCGAGCAGGGTATGCGGCTCGTCGCCGAGCTCCCGTGCGGGTCGCGCGACCTCGAGCTCGAGGCCGCGGCGCTGCGCGCCGGCGTGATTGCGCGCGCCCTGTCGAGCTTCTACCACAAGGCCGAGGCGCGGCAGGGCCTGCTGCTCGGCTTCACCGGATATCCGCGCGCCGCGATCTCGGCGGCCGTGGCGACGCTCTCACGCGTCATCGCCGACGCGCTCGGGGCCCGACGCGCGCGGAGCGCCGCGGCTCAGGGCTGAAGCGCCGCGAGTGCGTCGAGCGTGGCGCGAGCCGCGCGCGCGGTCGCGAGGCGCAAGCCGCGCGCGAGCCGCGCGAGCTGTGGGATGCGCCACGGCTGCCGCAGCAGGAAGCGCGCGACCGCGCGCAGGTCGCCAGAGCCGTCCGGCCCGGCGAGCGCGAGGAGGACGGGGTCACTGGTGCCGTCGTCCGCGCGGTCGCTGATCGCCCGGAAGACCGACCACGCGCAGCCGCGCCGCTCGCACACCGCAGCGATCGCGGCGGTCTCCATGTCGATCGCGACGGCGCCGTTGCGCTCGAGCCGCGCGATCAGGGCCGGCTCGGTCTGGAGCTCGTCCGACGTGAAGAGCGCGCCGCGCGGCGCGACGGGCCCGAGCCGAGACGGTGTCGCCTCGGCGCCGGTCGCGAGATCGACGACGCGCTCGGGCACCACGAGGTCGCCGATCGCGACGCTCGGGCCGATCCCGCCCGCCACGCCGACGACGACGAGATGGGCGATCGGCGCCGCATCGAGGATGCGCTCCGCGGTGCGCGCCGCCGGCCCGGTCCCGATGCCCGTGATCGCCGCGACCACCTCGAGGCCGCCGAGCCGTCCGGACCAGAGCTCCGCGGCGCGATCGCGGCGCAACCCGAGCGGGCGAACGAGCGGGCGGAGCTCGGGCTCCATCGGAGCCAGGATCGCGACCGGCACGCGCGCATCCTACCGCGAATGCAAGGAGGCCGACTCAAGTCGGCCGACGCGCGCAAGCGCCGAAGGCGCGCGCAGCGAGGCGAAGCCGAGCGGAGATCGCACGAGCTTGCCGAGCGAAGGCCGGTAGCCCGAGCGCGAGCGATCAGCGAGCGCCAAGGCCCGGCAAGATGAGGAGGCCGACGCAAGTCGGCCAAGGCTAAGGCTGCGGCGGAGGCGGCGTTGCGCTCGGCGGTCTCGGCGCCGGCTTCGAGGGCTCGCTCGGGCGTGCGGCCGCCGGCTGCGCGCCCGCGGCTCGCGGCTCCTCGATCTGCCCGCCGATCATGATGCGACCCTCGAGGATCGCGCCCTCCTGGATCACGATGCCGGGCGTGCACAGATCGCCCGTCACGCGCGCGGTTCGCTCGAGCGTGATCTTGCGGTGCGCCGTGATGTCGCCCTGCACCTCGCCGGCGATCACGACGGAGTCGCCTTCGATCGCCGCCTGCACCGACGCGCTCTCGCCGACCGTCAGCAGTTGATCGCAGAAGATCTCGCCCTTCACCTGGCCGTCGATGCGGAGCGACTCCGCGCAGCGGATGCGACCGGAGATCACGCTGCCGGCACCGAGATGCGTCATTGGCGCGGAAGGGGCGGGCGGCGCGGGGCGCGGCGGCGCGACCGGCGCCGGCGGCTCGGGACGAATCGGCTCGGGCGCGGGAGTCCGCGCCATCAGGTCCTTCAAGGCCATGGTCCAACCCCTCCTGGCTCGGCGTACCGGGTCCGGCGGCGCCGGCGCAGGCACGTGGTCCGAGCGCACAGACTGGGCTCGCGGGACGTGAGAATTCCGTGAGCCCGGTCACCCGAGGACGGGGCGGAGCGCCCTCACTCACGGAAAGCTGAGGTGATCGCGGACCGCGTCGACGCGCAAGGTCCGCTCCATCACGCGCCCGTCGGGGAAGCGCGCGCGGAAGCGGTGCGGACCCTCGGTCAGCTCGAGATCCGCCATCGGCGTCACGCCGACGTCGCGGCCGTCGATCGCGATGTGCGCCCACGGCTGCGCGTTGAGGCTGACGCGGACCGTCCGCGCAGGCGGCGCCTCCGGCTCCGCCGGCGCTTCGGAGACGGCGGGCTCGGGCGGCTCCTCGAGCGCGGCCGGCGGGGCCGCCGCGGCCACGGGGTCCACAGCCGCGACAGCGATCGGTGTGATCGGCGCGATCTCGACCCGCGCAGTCGCGACTCCTAGCGCAACGGACGCGAGCTCGACGGGCGCGATCGCTTCTGCGACCTCCGGAGGCGGGGCCGGCTTCGACGGCAGGGCTGGCGCCGTCGGCGGCGCGTGGTGCGGCACGCGCGGCGGCGCGACCGCGCGTTGCGCCGGCAGCAGGGTCCGGTCCGCCGCGACGAAGCCGAGCGCCACGACCGCCACGCCGAGAAGGGCGGCCCGCGCGCGGCGAGGCGCGCGGCCTCGCCGCGCGCCGACGCGGATCGCGCGCGACCGCATCGCGTCGCCGTGCGCGGCGACGCGGGGCGGTGCAGACGGCGCCGGCCGATCGTCCGATGCGGTCCGCTGCGGCGGCCCGTCGAGCGAGACCTTCACCGCGCCGATCCCGAGCGGCGCCATGAAGGCGCTGATCGCGTCGCGACCGTCGCCCGCGTCGGCGACGAGGACGAGCCGCAGGCCGGGTCGCGCCAGCGCGCACAGGCGCCCGAGCCGGCGCAGCAGCGGCTCGGGCAGCGCTCGCGCCTCGCCGGCGACGAGCGCGAGGGCCGAACCCTGGCTCGCGAGTCGACGCACGACTGCGACGAGCGACGCCTCCGCGTCGTCGCCGCAGGCCTCGCCGAGCTCGCGCAGGATCGGTGCGCACAGGTCGTCGCCGGGATCGGCCGCCGGCAGCGGGATCACGCGCAGGACGCCGGCCACGCGCTCCGCGAGCGCGCCGAGGAGCAGCGCCTTCGCCGGCCCGGTCGAGGCGCTGACGACGACGTGGCAGCGATCGCGGCAGAGCGCGCGCTCGAGGTCGGTGAGCGCGACCTCGACCGCCGTCGCGCGGTGGTCGCGCGCGGGGATCATCGCGTCGTCTCCGCGCGCGCCGCGAGCTGGCGCGCGTCGGGCAGCAGCGCCAGCAGACGCGGCGACGTGTCGCGCTCGCTGAGCTCGAGCGACGGGTCGGCGCGCAGCGCGCTCGCGAGATGGTCGCGCGCCTGCGTGCGACGCCCGCGCGCGATCTCGGCGGTGGCGGTCAGCAGCTCGAGTCGCGCGCGCCGCGACGCAACCCCGTCCGCAGCCGGCGCGAACGGATCGAGCAGCACGGCCGCGCCGCGAGTCAGCGCGAGCGCGCTGCGGAAGTGCGCCGCCGCCAGGGCCGCCTCGATCTGATCGATCCGCCGGTCGACCTGGGCGAGCGGCGGCGCGAGATCGCCGGCCGAGGCCGCCCACGCGCAGGCGAGCGGCAGGACCGCGCACCATGCGCGCGTGCGCGCGCGCAGAGTCGGAGTCGACCCAGCCAGCCGGAGCACACGGCCCCCTCGCGTCCCACACCGGGGACGCTGCTCCGCCATTCGGCCCGAATGCTGCGCCGCTTTGGGAGCGGGATCACGGATTCGGCGCGCCCTCGGGCGCGGCGCCGGCGGCCGGCAGGCTGATCGCCGCCGCGATCGGCCTGTAGAGATCCATGCGCTGCTGGAGGCGCTGCAGGAGCCCCCACGGCTCCTCGCCGGGTCCGGCGAAGAGGTTGCACACGTAGGTGAAGGTCAGGCTTCCCGGCAGCGAGAAGCCCGGCTGCTCCTTCGCCGCATAACATCCGGTGTTGCGGTCGGGCGACGGCTCGCGGTCGCTCGCGAGCTCGGGGATGCGGAACACGAGCCGCGGCGGCGACCACGGCCCCTCGAGTCGGTCGGCGCTGCGCGCGTAGACCGCGTCCGATGCGGGCTTCTTCGGGAAGCCGCGCGCGTCGGGATAGTTGTAGAGCGCGATCCACTTTCCGGCGTCGGCGTGGTAGCGGACGCTCATCTCGGTCGCGTCGTCGTCCATCAGGATGCGCGCGCGCGCCGGAACGAAGCCCGGGAGCCAGGTTCCGTCCTCGCCGAAGGTCTCGAGCGCGGCGCCGAGGTCGCCGCCGCCCGCGAGCCGCGCGAGCGGGAGCCGCAGCAGGATGCGCGGCGAGCGCCCGTCGCCGCGGTCGACGAATGCGAAGAGGAAGAGATGGGCTCCGTCGGTCACGAGGGCGCTGACCGGCATCGCTTCCGCGCTCTGCGTGAGCGGCAGGATCTCGGGTCGCCAGCTCTCGGGCTCGGCGCCCGGGTCGTCGATGCGCGCGAGTGCCGTGCCGCGGGAGCGGAACCCGAGCGACAGCGGTCCGTGTGGATCCGACTTCTCGAGCTCGAGGAGTCCGAGGTAGAGGCGTCCCTCGTGCACGAAGCCGCCGAAGAGCCACCACCAGGCTTCGTCGCCGAGCTCGAGGAAGGCCCGCGGCGCGCCGTCCTCGGCGCGACCCCAGACGTAACGGATGTCGAAGCGCTCGCCGTCGCCGCAGGTGGAGACGCCGACCGAATTGTGGACGAACGACGCGCCGACGCGGTCGGTCTGGTCGGGCGAACCGACGAAGGTGTCGCCGAAGAGCCAGACGCTCCGGGTCGGGGACAGCGTAACGGAGAACGCGCCGTCCCCTCCGAGCCAGCCCGACTGGTACGGGAAGCGAGGCCAGCACGCCGTCGGCGCGGCGCTCGGCGGACGCAGTCCGGCGCACGCGCAGGCGAGCAGCAGCCACAGCGCCGGGCCGCTGGCTCGTGCGATCGCCCGGCCGGCGCGTGCTGCCATCCCCATGGCGCGCAGTCTGGCAGACCGGACGGCAAAATGTGCCTGGGGATCGCCCTCCTGCACCGGCTCCTTCGGACGTTGACAGTCTGAGCTCGCCGCAGCAGAAGGGTGCGCCGCTGGAGAGGCGAGTTCCTCTGTGGATGCTCGACGGAACGGGCCGCGGGCGCCGCGGGTGCGACCGCCCGCACTCTCGCGCGCGCGGACTGAGTCGATCCTGGGGCAGAGCTACTCTGCTCGCCATGCCGGACGAGACCCGGCCGCGCGCACTGGGACCGATCTTCCTGCGACACGCGAGCCCGCGCATCCTCTGCGCCGCGCTCGCGGTGGCGATCGCGGCGCGCGTGTGGGTCGGCGGCTTCGGCGCGCGCGATCTCCTGCCGCTGGCCGCGCTCGCGCTCCTCTGGCCGCTCCAGGAGTGGCTGATCCACGTCGTCGTGCTGCACTGGAGGCCGCGGCGCGTTCTCGGCCGTACGCTCGACTTCGCGGTGCCGCGCAAGCACCGCGCGCATCACGCCGACCCGGCGGCGCTGCCGCTCGTCTTCATCCCGCTCCACTCGTATCTCTACACGCTGCCCGGCGTCGCTGCGCTCTGGTGGCTGGTCACGCCGGAACCCGCGCTCGCGCTGACCGGCATCGCCGGCCATCTCGCGCTCGCGCTCCACTACGAGTGGGTGCACTTCCTGGTGCACACACGCTGGCGCGCGCGCTGGCGTCCGTACCAGCTGCTGTGGCGCAACCACCGCCTGCACCACTACAAGAACGAGCACTACTGGTTCGGCGTCACCCGCCTGTCCGCCGACCGCTGGCTCGGCACGCAGCCCGCTCTCGACGCCGTGGCGACGTCACCGACGTGCCGGACGCTGGGTGTGGCGGAGCCGGACGCTTCCTAGTTCTGCCGGGCCTTTGCTCGGCAATCCCGTGCGATCTCCGCTCGGCTGCGCCTCGCTGCGCGTCGGACGGCTTGCCACTCGCTGCGCGTCGGCCGACTTGCGTCGGCCTCCTTGCTAGACGCCTGCCGGCGCGCGGCGAGCGCGCAGATACTCGACGGCGAGTGGGGCCAGCGAGAGCGCGACGATTGCGAGGATCACCGTCTCGAAGTTCTGCTTCACGATCGGGATCGCGCCGAAAAAGTAGCCCGCGAGCGTCAGCGAGGTGACCCAGACGATCGCGCCGCTCACGTTCCAGGCGGCGAAGATCGGGTAGCTCATGCGCCCGATGCCCGCGACGAACGGGGCGAAGGTGCGCACGATCGGCACGAAGCGTGCCAGGAAGATCGTCTTGCGACCGTGGCGCACGTAGAACTCGCGCGTGCGCTCGAGGTGCCTCGGATTCAGCAGGCGCGAGCGCTCGCTCGAGAAGACGGCCGGCCCGAGCCAGTGGCCGATCGCGTAGTTGACGGCGTCCCCGAGCGCGGCCGCGGCGCAGAGCGCGGCCATCATGACGGGCAGCGAGATCGGCGAGCCCTCGATTGAGGCCAGCGCGCCGACCGCGAAGAGCAGCGAGTCGCCCGGCAGGAAGGGCGTCACGACCAGACCGGTCTCACAGAAGACGACGAGGAAGAGGACGGCGTAGAGCCACGGGCCGAGCGTCACGGCCCACTCGTTGAGGTGCACGTCGAGGTGCAGGAAGACGTCGAGCGCGTGCGTCAGGAGATCCATGGGCCGCCGAGCTTAGCCCGCGGCCCGCGCGCGGAAGGCGAGCGCGGCCCGTCTACGCGTAAACCGGCTCCTGCGCCAGCTCGAGCGGGAAGCTCTTCTGCGCGTGCAGCCGGCGGCGCAGCGCGCCGAGCTCGCGCGGCAGCTCGTTGCAGTAGGCGACGAAGCCCGGGAGCGTCGCGAAGGTGCGTTCGGCCGCCGCGAACACCGGATCGGCGCGCAGCGTCTGCGCCTGGCGCACGAGCGGCGGCGTCGACGGATCGCGGCGGTAGCGGCGCAGGTAGCCCTGCAGGCGCGCATGGTAGTCGCGCTCCTCGACGATCGCGCCGATGGTGCGCGCGCGCGGGTGCGTGCCACCCCGCATCTGTCCGAGCTGGCGCTCGAGCTCCTCCAGCCCGTCCTCGAACATCTGGAGGAGCTGGAAGTCGTAGAGCGGGTTCAGGTGCACCACCTGCATCACGTGACCGATGATGGTGTCGCGGTCGGAGAAGAAGCCGGTCGGGTCGATCAGCGAGCAGGGGTCGTCGAGCCAGCGCAGCCATTGGTGCAGGGCGAAGCCGATGCCGCGCTGGCGGTAGTAGTCGCGCGAGGCGGGCTCGATCACGAAGCGCAGCATGTCGAGGCTACCGAAGAGGAGCTGGAGGCGCGTGGGCCGACACCGGAGGTAGCCGCGCGCTTCGAGCCGCGCGAGGCGCGCGTCGATCTCGCGCGGGCGGAGCCACAGGCCGAGCGTTCGCGCGATGCGCGCGAGCTTGCCTGCGAGCTGTCGAGGACCCCCGATCGCGGCGCGCACGAGGGTCGCGCGCGAGGCCGTGAGGCGAAGCGGGGGCGCGGACGCGTCGGGGTCCACGCGTCGAGACTACCGCTCCCGCGCGCTCGCCGGCGATCGTGCGGTCTCCGCCCGCAGCGCGGCTCTCGCATTCTCGTCGATCCGGTCGCCGAGGCGACGGCACGCCGGCAGCAGGCCGGGTCTCAGCGCCTCGCCGAGGTGGAGCGAGACGCCGTGCAGCATCACCATCAGGTTCCCGTGCACGGCGACGCGCCAGCCGTTGCGCTGCACGCCGGGCTCCGCGGCGCGCGCCTGTGCGGGGCTCGCGAACCGCCAGATCTCGGCGCTGCAGACCTCGGACCCACCGTGAATCGCATGCGTGTAATGGAGGCTGTGGCTCGCCAGCACGCCCGCGCTGCGGAGGTCCGGGTCCTGCTGCGGGTCGGCCGGCGCCTCGGCGAGGCTCTCCCAGCCGGGACCGAGCGCACGCGGCGCGACGAAGAGTCCGGACAGGTCGCCCGCGTAGCGGCAGTCCGCGCAGTCGTCGGCGTCGGCGCGCGCCGACCCGGCCGCGAGCACGAGGAGCGCGGCGGCGCAGGCGGCGCGCTGCCTCACGCGGCTTCGGCGCTCGCGTCGGGGAGCGGCAGGCGCACGCGGAAGCAGCTGCCCGAGCCGGGCGTGGACTCGACGGCGATCTCGCCGCCGTGCTTCTGCACGATGTGCCACGCGATACCGAGCCCGAGACCGGTGCCCTCGCCGACGCGCTTGGTCGTGAAGAAGGGGTCGAAGATCCGCTCGAGCGTCTCCGGCGACATGCCGCAGCCGTCGTCGCGCACCTCCGCCACGACGGCGTCGCCCTCTCGCAGCGTCGTCACCACCACGCGTCCGCGGCGGCCGACCGCGTCGAGCGCGTTGACGAGCAGATTCAGGAAGACCTGCCGCAGCTCCTGCGGCGCGCAGGCGACCGGCGGGATCTCGCCGGCGCGCAGCTCGATCACGAGCTCCGGCGGGAGCAGTCGCGGCCGCAGCATCGAGATGGCGTCGTCGAGCAGCTCGTTCAGGTTCGCCGGCTCGCGGGCCGGATGGCCCGCGTGGGTGAAGTGGCGCACGCCCCGCACGATCGCCGCCGCGCGATCGACGCCGGTCAGGCTGTCCGCGATCAGCTCGCGGCTCTCCTCGGCGATCGCCTCGCGCTCGTCGTCGGAGAGCGCCTCCGGCTCGCACAGCAGCTTCCAGCGCCGCTCGAGCTGCGCGAGGTTCGAACGCACGAACGCCAGCGGATTGTTGATCTCGTGCGCGAGCCCCGCGGCCAGCTCGCCGACCGCCGCGAGTCGCGCCTGGATCAGCATGCGGCGGCGCAGCTCCTCGATCTCGCGCAGATCGCGCACCACCACGACGATCCCCATCGGCTCGCCCTGGCGATCGCAGAGCGGCGCGGCCGACACCGAGACCGGGATGGCGATGCGATCCGCCGTCCAGAGCACGGACTGCTCCTCCTCGACCGCTCGCGGCGCAGCGGTCGGCGTCCAATCGAGTAGCGCGCGCAGCTCGAGCCCGACCAGGGTCGCGGGCTCGCGTCCGCAAAGATGCGCCAGCCCGCGGTTGGCGCGGCGCACGAGTCCGCTCGGCGTGATCATCGCGACGCCCTCGTGAAGGGCGTCGAGGATCTCCTCCGAGAACTGCTGCGGCGTGAAGAACAACATCCCGAAGCGGAATGCGGTGCCGAGCGCGATCAGTCCGAAGAGCGTGTAGGAGGTGCTGCCGAGGCGCGGGAAGGGGATACCGAGGGCCGGCAGGATGATGTCGGTCACCGGCGTCAGCGCGATGGGCGTCAGGATGCCGAGCCGGATCGCGATGCGGTGCGAGCGCGTCGCGACGGAGAGCGGGGAGTGGAAGTTCCGCACCATCGCGATGACCGCGATGGTGACCGGGCCGCTGACGGCGGCGAAATACACGAGCTGCGCCGTGCCCGGTGCGTAGCTCCAGCCCCAGGGCGTCCGGTAGATCGCGGCGTGCACCGAGCGCGTCCACCAGTCGAACGGCATCACGGCCAGGCCCACGGCGTAGCCCACCCACGCCGCGCGCATCAGGATTCGCTGTCGCCGAGCGGCGTCAGGCGCGGGATAGATGTCGAGGTAGCGGGCCATCAGGTGCGGGACCATGCCGCCGAGGAAGACCCAGCCCGGTGCCGAGAGCCGCATCCAGTGGAGTGCCTCCACGACGTCGCGCGCGCCGTTCCAGCGCGCCTCGCAGAGCGCCCACCAGGAGGCGGTCGCGGCGAGCAGGGCGGCCAGCTGCGTGGCGCGCTGCCGTGGCGACTGGGCGAGGATGTAGCCCGCGCAGAGTGCGCCGACGAACGAGGACAGGCTCAGCAGCGCGGTGTAGATCCCCACGCTCGGGAAAATCGGCAGGGCCGCGCCGCCGCTTGATTCGCGGGCGGCGCGGTCGGATGCGCGTTTCTACATGCTCGCCCGCGCGGCGGCCGCGGCGGCGCCCATCGCCGCCAGCTCGCGTCGCACCGCCGGCCTCGCCGCCATGCGCGCCAGCCAGGCGTGGATCTGGTACAGGCGGCGGCAGGCGGCGCGTCGAGGGTCGACGCCGTGCTCAACATGACGAAGGTCCCGATGTCGGCAACGCTGAAGCGTTCGCAGAGGTACTCCCTGCCGGTGAGCTGCTTATCGAGCTCTTGCTGCAGTTCGGCGAGTCGACGCTTCGCGGCGGCGCTCCGCTGTGCCGCTTCGGTGTCGCCCGGCCGTGCGGGGTAGAAGCCGCCGTCGATCAGCTCCCATACCGCGGGGAAGACGATCTCGTCGGCGGCGGCCTCGAGCTGCCGGCGGCGAGCGCGCTGCGCGAGGCCGCTCGGATAGAGCGCGGGCTCGGGAAAGCGCTCCTCGAGGTACTCGAGGATCAAGGTCGAGTCGTAGACGACCACGTCGCCGTCCACGAGCACGGGCACCTGCTCCTTCGGGTTCAGCGCGGCGACTTCGGAATGGTGGGGCTCGTATCGGTTGGCGAGGCTCCAGCCGACCTCGATGCGCTCGTAGTCGAGGCCCTTCTCGTCGAGCGCGATGCGGACCTTGGCGGTGAAGAGCGAGAGCGGTCCCGAGTAGAGCTTCACGATTCCTCCCGGCGGGCGCGGTTTGCAGGGAGCCTGCCGCCGCCGGTGGCCCCCGGGAAGATCCACTTCAGCTCATGTGATTGGAGCCGCTTCGCCCGACTTCATGCCGGGCCTTCGTTCGGCTACGCCTCACTGCGCGTTGGCAGCCTGTGGGCTGCCTCCTTGCATTTCGAGGAGCTCGATGAGCACGCCGTCGCGGCTCTCGTGCTCGAGATAGGCAAACTTCGCGAAGCCCATGTCGTGCTGCCAGATCGGCGCGAACCCTTCGGCGCGCAGCGCCGCGAGCGTCGCGGCGCAGTCGGCCACGCGGTAGCGGATGTGGTGGATGCCCTCGCGCCCGGCCGCCAGGAACTCGCTGTGGGGCGACTCTCCGCCGAGCACCGCAATGAACTCGATCTCGACGTTGCCCGTGCTGCCGAACGCGATGTCGAGGTGCACGTCGCAGGGCCGGCCGCGATAGGTGACACCGGTGAGCTTCGACTCCATGCGCCCGAAGGGACCGAAGATATGCTCGTAGCGCGCCAGCGTCGCGGGCAGGTCGCGCACGACGTAGCCCACCTGGTCGATCGGCGGCAGCGCGACCTTGCCGATGCGTCGGGGTCCCTGCATGCTCATTCCTCCACGCGCACGGCGAAGCGCTCGAAGTAGAAGTCGAAGCGGCGGCGCAGGGCCGCGGGATCGATGCCGAAGTCTCCGCGCAGGTCGTAGCGCACTTGGCCGTACTTTCCGCGCGGGCTCCCGGCCAGGAAGGACTCGAGTTCGGAGCGCGCGCCTCGGGTCAGCTCGAGTCCGGCCTTCTCGTAGATGCGCGCGACCATCCCGAGGTCGTCGGCCATGAACTCGTCGAAGGGCACATCGATCGCCTGGCCGGCCGGCAGCTTGTCGCGGTCGCGCACGCAGGCGGCGAGCAGGTGCTCGACGCGATCGATCCAGTAGGCGGCCAGCCCCTCCGGGTCGACGCGCGTGCGCCGCATCCGGTCGCCGTAGGCGAGCATCGTGATCGCCGAGCGGATCACCGACACCGGATCGCGATGCGTGATCGCGACCACCGCGTCGGGGAAGGCGTCGAGCAGCGGCACGAGCTGCTCGAGGTGCTGCGGCGACTTCAGCACCCAGCGCGACGGCCCGCGCAGCCAGGTGAGCGCCTGGAGCGCCTTCTTCAGATAGGCGTAGTGGGGGCGCATGTCGAGCGCGTAGTAGTGGTCGCGCCAGCGCGCCGGGCGGCACAGCCACTCGAGCAGGTAGCTCGCGAAGTCGAGCTCCATCAGCTCGATCTCCTCGTGGATGTGCTCGGGCGGCATGTCGTGCATGGCCGGGATCAGCGGCATCTGCGCGACCATCTGATCGTAGGACCGCTGGCAGCGCCACCAGCGCGGATCGCGGCCGTCGCGCCCCGGACCTTCTCCTTGCACGGGCACCGGCTCGAGGCTCTCCCAGTAGGGCAGCGAACGCTGGCGCGTGTCGGCCGCGAGGAGATTCAGCAGGTGTGTCGTCCCCGTGCGCGGCATGCCGACGACGATGATCGGGCGCGGGAGCCGCACCTCGAGGATCTCCGGGTGACGCCGGATCAGGTCTTCGAGCCGCAGCCGGTTGCCGAGGTAGCGGAGCAGGTTGCTCCACACGCCGAGGCGACCGAGCGCATTCAGGTCGCGGTCCTCCTCGATCGCCTCGAGCTGCACGCGGAGCCTCGCGCGGAAATCGTCCGCGCCGAAGTCGGAGAGCCGCGTCTGCCGGCGCGCGGCCTCGAGCAGCACGGGCTCCGAGAATACGACCGGATTCCGCTCGGCAACCGCGAGCGCGCCGCGCTGCGGCGCCGTGAGCACGGGCGCCGTGAGGTCCGCGATGCGGATGTCCGGCGGGCGCGCGCTCATCGCTGCGCCAGCGCGCGCTCGAGGCGCGCGATCTCCTTCTCGAGCCAGCGCGTCTCCCAGAAGTTCGCGCTCCGATCCAGCAGCGTGCGATGCGCCTCGATGCTGGCCTCGATCGCGCCGCGGTGTCGCGGGTCGGACGCCAGCGCCACCTCGGCGAGGTGCAGCGCCTCGACGGGTGTGTTCTTTGCGCGCCGCGCCGCGGCGGCGGCGACGGCGTCGGGACCGCCGGCGAGCGCGACGAGCTCCGGGTGCACGCTCGCGGCGGGTACGGGGTACAGCTCGGTGGTCGAGCGCGCGTGGAACCAGCCCTGGTAGGTTTCCCAGATCGCGCGCGCCGACCAGGCCACCTTGCCGTAGCCCTCGCCGACCTCGAGCTCGGGCGGCAGCCGGATCTCTCGCATCGCGGTGTAGACGTCCTGCCCCGCGTTCATCGCGGCCACCACCGCATCGTGCACGAAGAGCACGGCGCCGCGCATGCGCAGCAGCTCGGAGCGGATCAGCTCGCGTCCGACCACGGGGTCGAAGTGGCCGACGAGCAGCATGTCGGCGTCGAGCGCGATCAGGCGGTCGAGCGTCTCGACGTAGCGGAGCGCGTCGCGATGGCGGTCGCCGCGGATCGTCACGAGGTTCGGGAAGTGGCCGAAGAGGGCGCCCATCACGTTGCCGACGAAGCACATGCGGCGCCGCGGCAGCCACACGAGCAGCGAGTCCTCGGTCTCGGCGCCGGAGACGCCGATCAGCTCGAAGCGCTCGCCGCCGAGCTCGAACTCGTAGCGGTCGCTGAAGGTGATCGTCGGCTTCGGGCGCGACTGCACCGGCGGCCGCCCGTCGCGGCCGGGCGCGCTCATGCCCGCGAAGGCCTCGGCGAAGGCGAAGGCCGATCGGCGTGCGCGGAAGGGAGCCAGGCGCGCGTCGTACTCCTGCTGCGGCCCGTTGTTCGCCTGCGCGATCACCGAGGTTTCGGGTTCGAGGAAGCAGTCGACGCCGCCCACGTGGTCGACGTGGCCCTGCGTCAGCACGATGTAGCGGACGGGGCCGCGGTCGACGGAGTCGAAGTACTCCTTGTGGACCGGTGCCTCGAAGCCCATGCCGGTGTTGATCACGACTCGCCCCTCGCGCGTGACCACGAGGAATGCGTTCGAGTAGCCCTCCGAGAGGTGGATCCCGTCGTCGATCTGCTTGCGGCGCACGAGCGTGGCGGGGCGCATGTCGAACGCGCCCGGCCGCGATCGCCACAGAGGTCGCTGCGCGCCTTCGGCTTGCTTCATGCGACCGAATACCCTCCATCGACGCACCACGTCTGGCCGGTCACGAAGCGCGCGGCTGCGCTGGCGAGGAAGAGGAAGGTCGGCACCACGTCGTCCGGTGTACCCCAGCGCCGCATCGGCGTGCGCGCGAGCTCGGGCTGCTCGAGCTGCTCCACGCCCTTCATCGCGCGGGTCATGTTCGACTCGATCAGCCCGGGCGCGACCGCGTTGACCCGGATGCCTTCGCGGACCCAGGCGACGGCGAGGTTCTGCGTCATCGAGACGATGCCGGCCTTGGCCGCCGCGTAGCCCGGCACGATCGGCACGGCCTTGAAGGCCGACATGCTGGCGACGTTCAGCACCGAGGGGCCGCCCTCGAGCTTGGAGAGAGCGAGCAGCGGCCGACACGCGAGCGCCATGCGAAACGCGCCGATCAGGTTGAGGCGCACCGCGTCCTCGAAGACGTCGGGGTCCCACTCGCTCGGCTGGAAGGGGAAGTTGGCGCCGGCATTGTTCACGAGCACGTCGAGCGCCTGGAGCGAGCCGACCACCCGCCCGATCGCGTCCGCGTCGCGAACGTCGAGCGCGGTGTAGGCGAAGGCCGAGAGGTCGTGGGGGTAGTCGTCCGCGCGGGGACGCATTCCGGTGACGTGGACGCTCGCGCCCGCCTCGGCGAAGCCGCGCGCGATGCCGAGGCCGATCCCGTTCGAGCCGCCGGTCACGAGCACCTGCGTGCCGGAGAAGTCGAAGCGGGCGGAGTTCATCGGGGCCTCACCCATTCGAAGGAAGCGGGCGCGCCATCATGCGCCGGCGCTCCGAATGGGGCAAGCAGCCTCGGTTCAAGGGCCCCGCGCGTTCGTCCGAATCAGGCCGTCGCGGCCACGAGCCGTCGGAGCGCCCGCGATGCCTGGCGAGAGCCTGCTCATCGTCGATGACGACCGCTTCGTCCACGAGGCGCTCGAGGCGGCTCTCGAAGGCCGCGTGGAGCGGGTGCTGCACGCCTACGAGCCCGAAGAGGGGCTGCGCTTCGCGATCGAGGCGCGACCCGACGTGATCCTGCTCGACGTGAACCTGCCTCGCATGGACGGCCTCAAGCTCTGCCGACACTTGAAGGAGACGCCGAGCGTCCGCGACGTGCCGATCCTCTTCCTCACGGTCGAGGCCAACGTGCAGCGGCTGGCGCGCGCGCTCGAGATCGGCGCTACCGACTACATCCGCAAGCCCTTCGACCCGACCGAGCTGCGTGCGCGCGTCGAGGCCGCGCTGCGGCTCGGCCGCATGATCGCGCTGCTGCGCGACCAGGCCTGGATCGACGCGCTGACCGGGCTGAAGAACCGCGCCGCGCTCGACGACGCGCTCGACGCGGCGGCGGCGGCCCACGAGCGCGTTGGCCAGCCGGCGGCGCTGCTGCTGATCGACCTCGACCACTTCAAACGCGTCAACGACGAGTACGGGCACGGCGTCGGCGACGAGCTGCTGCGCGGCGTCGGCGCGGCGATCCGCGCAAGCTGCCGGCCGTACGACACGCCGGCGCGTTTCGGCGGCGACGAGTTCGCGGTCGTGTTCACGCAGGCCGAGGGCGAGGGCGCCCGCATCGCGGCCGAGCGCGTGCTCGCGAGCGTCCGCGGCGTGGTGCCGGCCGGCGGCAGCGGCGTCGTGCGCGCGCGCTGCAGCGCGGGGCTGTGCGCGACCGAGAGCGGCGGCGAGCGCTTCGCCGCCGCCGACCTCGTGAAGGCCGCCGACGCGGCGCTCTACGAGGCCAAGCGGGCCGGCGGCGCGCGCTTGGTCGTGCGGTCGCTGCGGCCCTGAACGACGGAGGGGAGATGAGCCAGACGCAGCCTTCCGCCAAGGGGTCGCTCGTGCTCGGCGCGGCCGTCGCCGCGCGGCGCCATCGCGAGAAGGGCCGCATCTCGGAGCAGCAGCTCGAGGTGCGCCTGTCCGGGCCGGCGCTCGCGCTGATCGACCAGAAGATCCTGATCGCGGCCTGGTACCCGATCGACGCCTTCTGCGAGCTGATGGACCTGAACTGGGAGCTCGGCGGTCGGCGCGACCCGGAATTCATGCGGCGCGAGGGCGAGCGCTCCGCCGACCGCCTCTTCGACACGGGCATCTACCCGCAGCTCCGCTTCGCGGAAGAGGCCGCGAAGGTGCACAGCCGCGACGACCTCGTGCGCCAGTCGCGGCTGATCTCGAGCATCACCGGCTCTCTCTACAACTTCCTCCAGATCGACGTGCGCGTGGGAGACGGCGAGGAAGGCAACCTCCGGATCGTGTACGAGAACGCCGCGCCGTTCAGCGAGGCCCTGCGCTACAGCACCGAGGGCTTCATGAACCAGATCAACAAGCGCCAGAAGTCGGCACAGCGCTGGACTAGCGAGCGGCAGCGGCCCGACCGCATCGTGTTTGAGATGTCGATGCCGGTGCGCCTGAAGCGCTGAAGCGTCGTCCCGGCCGGCGTTGTAAGAAGTGCCGGCCCTCGGACGGACCCTGTAAGAAGTTCACGCGGTCCGATACCGCATGGTGGATTTTGCACGCCCGCGTGGCCTTGTCGTGCGGCGTGTCGCTGTTCTACGTAGAAGGAGTCGGTTGGAAGGGTCCTCTGCTCGAAGAAGGGCGACACCATGAAGTTTCAGATCGGCGTCGGGTTGTCGGCGGTAGCTCTGCTCGGTTTCGCGGCGCTCTCGGCGTCCGCGGCGAAGTCCGGCGGAGGCGGGGGCGGAAACGCCTGGGGCACGCAGCTGGCCGAGATGAAGGTCACGGCCAGCGCGAGCGTCGGCAACGGTCACGGCCACGCGTGGGGCTTGATGCTCGCCGACCTCAAGGGCAATCGCTGGCATGGCGAGGACGGGGACGACGACGACCAGGGCGGCGGGCATGGCATCCTGTCCGTGCGCGTGGGCAAGGACGATCTCGGCCCCGTCACCCCGGGTCGCCACACCGGGCAGGGTGAGGGCGATCGGGGCGAAGACGAGGGCAACGGCGGAAGCCACACACCGTCTGGTGGTGGCATCGGCAGCGGCGTCGACTTGCCTCCCACGGGTCCGCCTCCGCACAACGTCGCCGCCGTGCCGGAGCCGTCGGCCGCGCTGCTGTTCGCGTCGGGCACGGGGCTCGTGGGGCTCCGACTGCGGCGCCCGCGGCGCTAGCGCCCCGGGGCATCGTCCTCGATCAGGGAGAGCGCCCGGTTCGGGCAGTACCGGACCGCGGCCTCGGCTTGCGCGCGCAGCGACTCGCCGGGCGACTCGAGCAGGATCTCGACCTGCGCGTAATCGCCCGGCCGCTCGCGCACCCGAAAGACGGTCGGCGCCTCGCCGACGCACACGCCGTGGCCCTGGCAGAGCTCGAGGTCGACGACGACTCGCATCGCAGGAGCTACGCCCGGTCTTGCCGGGCCTTCGCGCTCGCTATTCGCTCGCGCTCGGGCTGCCGGCCTTCGCTCGGCAAGCTCGTGCGATCTCCGCTCGGCTTTGCCTCGCTGAGCGCCGGACGGCTTGCCTCGCTGCGCGTCGGCCGACTTCCGTCGGCCTCCTTGCGTCGCCGGTAGCGCAGGCGGCAGGGCGACGAGGTGCGCAGGATCAGCGACGGCATCACGTCGCGGTACGAGTCGGGCGGGTCCACCGGCTCGAACTCGTAGCGCGACAGCAGCGCGGTCACGATCGACTTGACCTGCAGGATCGCGAAGGCGTTGCCTACGCACTTGCGCCGCCCGCCGCCGAAGGGGATGTAGGCGAAGACGTTCGCCGGGAAGCGACGTGTCGGATCGAAGCGCTCCGGGTCCGGATAGATCTCGGGAATGCGGTGCGCGACGTACGGCGATACGACGATCGTGTCGCCCTCCGGCACCACCACGTCCGCGTACGCGAAGTCGCGCAGCACGCGCCGCATCAAGGTGACGAGCGGAGGGTGAAGCCGCAGCGTCTCGAACAGGAAGCGCTCGAGCCGCGGCAGCTCGCGCAGCGATGCGAAGCCGAGCTCGCCGCCCGGCGCGTAGACGGAGTCGACCTCGCTCGCGATCTCTCGCACGCACTCCGGGTGGCGCGCCAGCTCGACGAGCGTCCACGTCGCGGTGTTCGAGCTGGTGTGGAAGCCCGCGAACATGATCCAGATGACCATGCCGACGATCTCGTGCTCGCTGAGCTTGTGTCCGTCGAGATACTCGGCCTCCATGAAGGCCTGGAGCATGTCGGGGTGCGAGCCGCCCTCGCGCTGCCGCTCGCGCACCACCGCGCCGATGATCTCGGCCAGCCGCGCGCGCGAGCGGTCGCGCCGGGCGAAGATCTCTGTCTGCGCATAGGGATCCACGATCGAGGCGGGCGAGACGGCCTGCTCGAGGTCGTGATAGAGCGCGCCGAACTCGTCCGTCAGCTTCGCGCGGAACTCGGATCCCATCAGGCAGTGGGTCGAGGTGCGCAGCACCAGCTCCTTCAGCTCGTCGTAGAAGTCCTTCTCGCCCTCGTCGCCCCAGCGCGCGACCCAGTCCTCGACCTCGCGCGCGATGACCTGCGCGTAGCTGCGCATGCGATCGAGTCGCAGCGCCGACGACTGCATCTTCACCTGCTGTCGCTCGATCTCGAGCGGCGCGCCGAACTGGATGCCCTCGCCGAAGACGGGGACCATGAAGTGGTAGGGCGGCGACGGCGACAGCTGGTCGTCGGGCGCGCGGAAGACGGCCTCGCTCGCGGCGGGGCCGCTCATCAGCAGATGCGGCGCGCCGCCGAGATCGAACTCCGCGAGCTCGCCGCACTCGCGCCAGGCGCGGAGCAGGAAGCGCGCCGGATGCTCGATGAACTCCGCGTAGTGCCCGCCTTCCGGCTTCGCGCCGGAGACCTTCGGCCACGGCCGCTCGCGACTCGCGCTCGCCATGCGCAGATCGTACTACGGCGCGGGGACGATCTTGTAGATCGACGGCGAGTCGAAGGTCACGGCGTAGATCTCGCCGTCGCGGCCCTGGCCGAAGGCCGTGACGGACTTCTTCGGCAGGTCGAGCTTCGTCGGCGGCGCGGTGTCGTCGATGTCGAACGCGAAGAAGTTTCCCTCGACGAAGTCGCCGTAAACGTAGAACTTCACGAGACCCGGAATCGCCGAGCCGCGATAGACCGCGCCGCCGGTGATCGCCTGCGCCTCCGAGCGCCCGTGCACCGCTTCCGGCGGCTCGAAGACGAGCCCCGCGCAGGGGAATGCGGTCGGGTGCGGGATGTCGCCTTCCCTGCAGTCCCAGCCGTAGTTGCGGCCGCCGCGCACGAGGTCGATCTCCTCGCGCGCGCTCTGGCCGACGTCCCCGACCCAGAGCAGGTCCGTCTCGGGATCGAAGTGCATGCGCCACGGATTCCGGAAGCCCCATGCGAAGATCTCGGGGCAGGGCTGACCCGTCGGCCCCACGCCCGCGGCGTCGCAGAAGGGCCGGCCCGCCGCGGAGAAGACGTTCGTCGTCGGCACGGCGTACTTCTCGCCGGACGCCGGCGCGCCGAGCACGTCGAGGCGCAGGATCTTTCCGAGCAGCGCGCTGGTGTCCTGTCCGTTGTCGTCGGGATCGTCGCCTCCACCGCCGTCGCCGGTGCCGTAGTAGAGGAGGTCGTCCTTGCCGAACAGAATGTCGCCGGCGTTGTGGTTCGGCATAGGGTGCGGGATCGCGAGCACGATCGGATCGGCGGTCGGCGTGAAGGGACCGTCGTCATCGGGGCTCTGGTAGCGAGCGAGCATCGAATCGCCGGCTGTCGCGTCGGTGTAGGTGACGTAGAGCTCGCCGCCTGCACCGCCCGCGCCGAAGTCGGGATCGAAGGCGAGTCCGAGCAGTCCCTGCTCGCCGCTGCCGCCGACGTCGATGCCCGGACTCGCGACGATGTCGAGCGCCAGCTTCTTCGTGGCGGCGGGATTGCTCGCGAGGAAGGTCCAGATCTTCCCGCCCTGCTCGACCACGTACCAGCGATCGTCGTCGCGTGGGTGCTGCACGAGCTTCACGGGCGAAGCGAAGTCGATGCCTCCGAAGGCCGGCTCGAGCGCGATCCGCGGCAGGTTGCCGCCGCCTCCTCCGTTGCCGCCACCCTCGCCGCTTCCCCCGCCGCCCCCGCATGCCGCGAGCAGCAGCGAGGCCGAGAGCGCGGCCGCGCGCGCGCGGTGGTGGATCTCTCGAATCGTCGATCGGATGGAACGTCCCATGTCTCCGCCCTCAGGCCGAGAAGATGCCGAGCGCGATCTCGAAGGGCCCGGGCTGCTCGTAGGGCAGGCGCGAGAGATCGGCCGTCGCCGACGCGAGGTCGAGACGCGGCACCGGCTGCGCATCGCGGCAGTACACGAAGGCCGTGGCGCAGTAGTCGTCCTGGCGCTCGCAAATCGCGAAGGCCTCGAGCGGTCCGCGGGCGAACTCGTACCAGCCCGTTCCGGCCAGCCGTTGCCCATGCTCGATCCGACGCCGCAGCGCGTCGCCTCCGCGCGTCACGGCGACCGCGCCGATCTGCTGGATCGTCACGCGCAGCGACTCGCGAAAGACGATCGGGTCGGGCAGGTGCCAGCGGTAGAAGCCGACGAAGTCCGGCATGCGCGAGCCGCCACCCGGCTGCTGCACGACGAGCGGCGCGCCCTGGAGCGGAGTCGCGTGCGCGGCCATGCCCCACGCGCTCCCGACATAGTCCTCGAGTCCCGTCCCACACCACGTGGGGTAGGGCCCGTCGCCGTCGAGGTACATCTTCACCTCGCCCTCGCCGTACCACGAGAAGTCGCCGTCCTGGAGGACGCGCACGCCGACGTTGCAGCCGAGGAAGCGGCCCGGACCGCGCAGCCCCTCGGCGATCGTGAAGTCGCGCCGCAGCGCGGTCGGATTCTCGCGGCGAAAGCTTGCGTGCAGGAGCCCCACCTCGTCGGCGTCGCGGCCGAGCGTGTAAGCGAACTGGTAGTAGAAGGGGAAGCGCCGCGCCGATCCGTTCCGAAGCTCGATGCGGATGCGCCGCCGGAAGGGCAGCGGCAGCCAGGCGTTGAAGCCGCGGCCTTCCTGCGCGGCCGCGAGCGCCGACGCGTAGGCGACCGGGCGTCCGTGCGGCAGCCCGAAGAAGTCGAGGCAGGGAACCGAGACCGACGGCTCGGGCGCATCGTCGTAGAAGACCTCGAGGGCGAGCGCGCGCATCGACTCGGGCGGCATCGGAGGGAACGTCATCCAAATGTGTCGTACGCGGCCCGGACCCGCAATCTCCGCGAGGGCGATGCGCTCGCCGGGCTGGAGGAAGCGGCTCGGCGCGCCCTTGCGCCCGCCGGCGGCGGTGCCGGCCGCACCGCGCTCGCCGTGCGGGTTCTCGAAGGAGATCGTGCGGATCTCGCACGCCGGGTCGATGCGGGCGGGATCCGATGCGTCCCACATGCTCAGCTCCCCTTGCGCAGCAAGGTCCTGCGGAATTCCTGGATCACCGGCAGTCGATCGAGCCACGGCGAGGCGTCCGCACGCGACGGGTCCTGCGGCGAGAGCCTTCCCGCGAAGCCGCGCGGGATCTGGCTCTCGCCCGGGCCGTCTCCCTGGTGGTACTCGTAGCCCGGGACGCACAACTCCTCGTCGACCTCCACGTCGACCGTGCGGACGCCGTAGCTCGAGAGCTGCGTGGTGGTCGCCTGCGGCGGCACGATCCACACCTGTCGCGGGGCGGCCATGAAGAGGTATTGGATGCGCCGGTTGCGCGAGAGGATGCGGTAGCGGCGCAGCGTGCCGCCGTAGAGTGTCGAGCGCGAGTGCGCGACCTCGAGCACGCCGCGCGCGAAGTCGGGCTCGTAGCCCACCGCGAAGCGCAGCGAGCTCGGATCGAGACGGCGCGTGAAGCGCGCGACGGCCCTTCCTCCATAGATGAGGTTTCTGCGGTCGCTCTGCGCAATGCGCCTCGGCTCGGTGAAGTCGCGGTAGGCGCGGATGCGGTCGTCCGGTCCGCGGCGCAGCACCAGCGGCACCGCGCGCTCGTCGTGCGCGATGCGCCGCGCCCGCCGCAGCAGGGTCTCGAGCGCGGTCTGCATCTCGAGCGGGAGATCCGCCGTGGACTCGGCGGACGCGAGCAGCTCGTGGCCGTCCTCCAACACGACCTTCACGTCGCCCTTGCCGATCCAGTTCTCGCGCGCCGAGCGCACGAAGTGGCTCGCGACGCGCCAGACGAGCGACACGTCCTTGTAGAAGAGGCGCGGGAAGATCTCGTCGCGCGCCGTCGCGCCGAGGTCGTCTGCGACGTACGCGACGAAGAAGCGGATGTCGGCGTTCTGGCGCACGTCGGTGAGGTAGAAGGTCGTGTCGAAGAGGCGGATGGCGTAGCGCGGCGCATAGGCGCGCAGCAGCGCGGCGGGATTGCGGAGCGCGAGGCCGGCGGGCCGGAGTTTCGCGCCGGCCGCGAGCCGCGCGTGGAGCTGGCGCTCGATCTGCGAAGGGGATCGCGCGATCGGGCGGGCGCTCGGGACGATGCGGGTCGGGATCGGAGCGGACATTCCGAGCAGCATGCCACGTCTCGCTTGACAAGCGCCGCGATTCGCGAACACTCGGCGCGCATGCGGGGGAGCGAGGGGGGCTTCGCGGCGATCGCGCTGCTGCTCTGCGTCTCGGGCGTCGCGTGCTCGAGCATCTCGGACAGCTCGCGCAGCATCTCCCGCTCGATGAGCTCGCCTTCCGAGTCGTCGTCGGAGAAGCAGGAAGACTCGATGTACAAGAGCAAGATTCGCGACTACAGCTACGGGTACGCGAAGGCGGGCGGTGACGCGCAGGCCTTCTCGCGCGGCATCGGCGCGCTCGCGCAGCGCCGCGGGATCCACGACTGGGAGAAGGACGAGTCGACCTGCCGCGCGATCGGCGAGGGCTTCCGCGACGCGGGCGCCGGCCAGTCGGCCACGGCGAACGCGCTCAATGCGGTCGTGCCCCCGAAGTCCGACTGCGGCGTCTGGATCCGCACGGGCTATCACGATCGGAAGTAGGGGCTTTCGTGCAGGGTGCGTGGATCGCGGCCCTGCTGATCGCCGGTCCGGTATTCGCCGCGACTCCGACACCGGTCGAATACCTCCACGCCGAAGCCAACGAGGGCGGCTCGAGCGGCGGTCACGTCGCGCTGCGGATCGGCGACGAGGTCTTCCACTACCAGCAGCGCGAGCGGCTGCTGAGCCTGCAGCGCACCGACGTCGCGGACTTCCTGACCGAGTACGCGCTGGCCGGCAATCGCACCTTGCACGCGCTGCGCCTCGGAGTCTCCGAGGAGACGGCGGCGAGCCTGCGCCGGGGATTCGGCGCGCGAGAGCTCGCGGCGTCGCGCCAGCAGGGCCGCCTCGCGCAGCTCCGCGCGGACCGCGAGCTGCTCGAGCAGGCAGCGGCGGGTGCGCCCGCGCTCGCGCTGACGCTTCCGGGCGCGGGCTTCTTCGCCGACCGCTTCCCCGCGCCGTCGTCCGATCGTGTGGACGCGTCGCTCGCGCGCGTGCGCGCGCGCATCGAGGCGCTGCACGGAGAGGGGTTCGTCGCGGCGCGGATCGATGCGCTGCGCGAGCAGATGGCGCGGGTCGCGCCCGCCCCGCAGCCGGCCTGGGGGCCGGTCGACGCCGACACCGAGCCGCCCTTCGCAACCGGATATGCGGAGTCGCTGTCGGACCTCGCGTCCGCGCTCACGGCCTTCGAGGTGATCCGCGACGCGCGGCCGCTGCGCGGAGGCTCCGCGGTGCCGGTCGACCCCGACGCGCCGCCGCTCGAGCGCGGAGCGCGCGTGGCGCTCTGCGGCCTGCGCGACGCGCTCGAGGAGTCGCTCGCGGCCTTGGCGGGCTCGCAGCGCCCCGACTCGGGTGGCGCGCTGCTCCTCGGCGCGGCGCGGCTCGAGGCGCTGTCCGCGAGCTGCGAGCAAGGCACCTGGCTCGTGCTCGACGCATTCGCCGGCGCGGAGCTCGTGAGCCTCGCTGCCCCACAGCCTCGCGCGCTCGCGTCGATCTCGCGCGACGCCGAGGCGGCGCGGGCGAGCGCGCAGGCGCGCCTGCTGGAGGGCCGCTTCGACGAGCGGCGCCTGTCCCAGCTCGAGGCCACCTGCGCGCGGGCTGCGGAGCTTCGCCGCGCGGCGCAGCGAGGCGTGTTGCGTGTGGCGGACGCGCGACCCGTGCCCGCGCGGCCGGCGCCACGCGTCGACCTTCCGCGGCCGCCGCAGGACGCCGCCGCACTCGACGCGACGCTCGCCCTCGCGCGCCTGCGCGAAGCCGAGGCGGAGCGGGCGGTCGCCGCGCTCCAGGCCTACCACCTCACGGCGCGCAACTGTGTCACCGAGCTCTTCCGCACGGCGAACCACGCGCTCGGGGATTCGCGCGCCGCGGTCGAGTCGGCACTCGGCGGCTACCTCGATCCCGACGCGCCGGGCCTCTTCGTGCCCTTCGTCTCGGCCGCGGCGGTGCGCGAGCACTATCGCGTCGTCTCGGAGCGCAAGGTGCCGTCGCTGCGCGCGCTGCGGATCGCGGCCCTGCGCGAGCAGGACGGGGCGCTCGCGACCGCGCTGTGGGAGCTCTCGCCGCTGACGTCTCGCAGCTACGAGCGGGCGACGGCAGACTCGCCGTTCCTCTTCTTCGCCGACCGCGCGCCCGCGCTGCGGCCGCTCTTCGGCGCGGTGAATCTCGCGACGGCCGCAGGCGCCTCGCTCGTCGGCCTGGCGGAGGCGCCCTTCGATCGCGGCGCGCGCCTCGCCGGCGGCCTGCGCGGCATGCTGTGGAGCCTTCCCGAGCTCGCCTTCGTCAGCGTCCGCAAGGGCACGAACGAATACGTGGCGCCCGAGTGGGTCGACCTCGCGAAGGCGGCGCTCGACGGCAAGGAGGCCGACGCAAGTCGGCCGACGCGCAGCGAGGCAAGCCGCCCGGTGCGCAGCGAGGCGCAGAGCGGAGATCGCAAAGGCTTGCCGAGCGAAGGCCCGGCAAAGGAGGGCTAACGGAAGAACACGAACGTCGAGAGCACGAAGAGCGGGATCAGCACGGCGCCCGACCAGGCCATGTACGCGAAGAAGCCCGGCATCGCGACGCCGCGCTGCTCGGCGATCGCCTTCACCATGAAGTTCGGCCCGTTCCCGATGTAGGTGTTGGCGCCCATGAAGACGGAGCCGCACGAGACCGCCGCGAGCATCACGTGCGCGTGAGGGCCCTGCGCGAGGTAGTGCGCGAGGTAGCGACCCTCGGGCGGGATCCCGTCGAGACCGCATGCGGTGGCGGCGAAGGTCAGATAGGTCGGCGCGTTGTCGAGGAAGCTCGAGAGCGCGCCGGACGCCCAGAAGAAGTGCCAGGGCTCGCGGATCCCGAAGCTGGCCGCGTGCGCGTTCAGCAGCAGCAACGCCGGCGCCATCGTGGCGAAGATGCCCGCGAACAGGATCGCGACCTCGAGGATCGGCGCGAAGGAGAAGTGGTTGCGCGCGTGGATGCGGTCGTCGGTGGTGACGTAGGACAGCGTCGCGAGCGCGAGCATCGAGCCTTCTTGCACGCCGAAAGGCCACGGGCTCCCGCCGTGGCCGAGTCCGCGGCCGGCGGCGTAGATCGCCGCCACGACGCCGAGCAGCCACGAGACGTTGTGCGCTCCTTCGATCGCGATCGGCTCGTGGACCTGCACCTCCTCGAGCTGCGAGCCGGGCCGCTCGCGCTCCTCTCTCGCGAAGATCGCCTGGTCGAGCAGATTGAAGATCACGAGCAGCGCTCCGTTCACGAGCAGCCACTCCTTCCAGAGGCGGAAGGTCCACTCGAACGGGACGCCCTTCAGGAAGCCGAGGAAGAGCGGCGGATCGCCGAGCGGTGTCAGCAGGCCGCCGCAGTTCGAAACGACGAAGATGAAGAAGACGACGATGTGCGCCTTGCGCTCCCGCGGCTCGTTGGCGCGCAGCAGCGGCCGGATCAGCAGCACGGAGGCGCCGGTCGTGCCGATCCAGCTCGCGAACACCGCGCCGAGCGCGAGCAGCGCGGTGTTGAGCAGCGGCGTGCCCGAGAGCGATCCGCGCACGTGGATCCCGCCGCTGATCACGAAGAGCGACGTGAGCAGCGCGAGGAAGGACAGGTACTCGGCGCCCTTCTCGAGCAGCACGTGCGCGCCGGCGGCCCCGTGCGCCGCCGGCAGGTAGAC
>Ga0335082_10000408_pt1 | contig 44517 bp, 36 predicted proteins | sample Lox_Sample_41_FD_206718 | JGI IMG/M metagenome (GOLD analysis project Ga0335082, IMG submission 206718) | Soil microbial communities from Loxahatchee National Wildlife Refuge, Florida, United States - Lox_Sample_4.1 | ecosystem: Environmental > Terrestrial > Soil > Wetlands | place: USA...
GCGGAAAACGTAATGTCCAGCGGATCTAGAGCTCTTTTAGTCCCCATCATTTATATTGCTATATGGCTATATAGCCGTTTGAGAATGTATTGTCAACCGAAATTTTCGTGAGGACCGAGAAGTGCGGGCGGGGTTTCAATTGAGATGAACGCCCCGCGCTCTCTGACGGGTGTTAGCCTGTTTTCGTGGCCAAAGATGCAAATGAAGTCCTGATGATTGCCGGACGTGAGGTTCAGATCACGCACCCCGATAAGCTCTACTTTTCCTCGCAAGCTCGCGTGACTAAGCTCGATTTGGCACGCTACTACCTGTCGGTTGCTCAGGGTGCGCTGAACGGAATACAGGATCGTCCGATTGTCCTCAAACGCTTTGTAAATGGGGCCGAAGGAGAGGCTTTTTATCAGAAGCGCGCACCGGAGAATCGGCCCGATTGGCTGAGGACGGTCACATTGTCGTTTCCTTCTGGTCGGACCGCAGAGGAGATCGTAGTCGATGACGCGGCAGGGCTTGCCTGGATCGTAAACCTGGGCTGTATCGAGCTACACCCGCATCCGGTTCGCTCCAGAGATCTCGACCATCCCGATGAATTGCGGATCGACCTGGATCCGGTTCCCGGCGTTGCGTGGAACGATGTGCGTAAGGTTGCGCTCGAGGTCAAGAATCTATTGGAAGAACTTGGGCTTCGCGGCTGGCCGAAGACGAGTGGTTCGCGCGGGATGCATGTCAACGTTCGCATCGAGCAGCGCTGGACCTTCCAGCAGGTGCGGCGGGCAGCAGTTGCATTGTCACGTGCGGTCGAAAGACGAGCTCCGAATATCGCGACCTCCAAGTGGTGGAAGGAAGAACGGCACGGAGTCTTCCTCGACTACAACCAGAATGCGAAAGACCGGACTACATGCTCGGCGTATTCAGTGCGCCCTCTGCCGGACGCGCGAGTGTCGACGCCGCTCGGTTGGAACGAAGTTCCCTACTGCGATCCTGCGGACTTCACGATCTTCACGGTGCCTGATCGATTCGCCAAAGTCGGGGATCCCCATGCACAAATGGACGCCGCGGCAGGCTCACTTGATAAATTGCTGGACTTGGCGGACAAAGATGAAGCGGCCGGCCTTACAGATGCACCTTGGCCACCGCACTTCCGCAAGATGGATTCGGAGGCGCCCAGGGTTGCGCCGTCTCGGGCGAAGAAGGCTGCCAAAAAGCCACGCGTCAAAATGCCGCTAATCGTGGTGGCCAACTCGCCGGATAAGGCGGCTGCCCTCGGAGGTTTGGAACGCTGGAAAGCTCGACATGCACAGGTCGTCGAATTGCTTGCCCCCGAGGATGTTTTGGTCGATTCCATGCGCGGGCGGTCATCGACCTGGACTCGCATACGAATAAACCTGCAGCATGTGCCAGAAGATCTGCGACCGCCGCAAGAGACGCCCGATCCCGATGACGATCCGACGCGGGAGTGGCGCGAGTGGAGCAGGACGCGGAAAAAGAAGGAGGAGTGACCTATCTTCCGCTAGGGAAGATCGCTGCCAATTCCTGTGGCGGCACGACTTCGAGTTGCGCATACGTGCACTCGGTAGGCTTCTTGTCGGTTCGCCAACGACGGAATTGGGCCGTATGCCGGAAGCGATCTCCCTGCATGTGGTCATAGGCAACTTCAACCACAAGTTCTGGCCGCAGCGGTTCCCATGAAAGGTCCTTGCCTTGGCTCCAGCGGCTTTGGCCGCCGGGCATCCGCTTCATTCCATCTTCAGCCATGCGTTCTGCCCAATGTCCCCAGGGATGACCGTTGAGCGCATCCTGCCGGTAGGGGTCGAGAAAATCTACGAGTTCTTTTCGCTTCGCGGTGCTGAAGCTCGCGGAGACGCCGACGTGTTGCAGTGCTCCTGCATCGTCGTAGAGTCCGAGGAGCAATGAGCCCACGAGAGTGCGGTCGCCTTTTTTGTGCCAGCGAAATCCTGCAACGACGCAATCGCAGTCGCGTTCGTGTTTTACCTTGAGCATCACGCGCTTGTTGGGTTCGTATACGCTGGAAATCTGTTTCGCAACCACGCCATCAAATCCCGCTCCTTCAAACCGTCGAAACCAATCCTCCGCGAGCGCACGATCCCGTGTCGCTGGGGTGATGTGAATTGGAGGCTTCGCCGAAGGCAGCAGCGATTCGAGCCGTTTGCGACGAAACTCAAATGGCTGGCTGCGAAGGTCGAGTTCCTCTTGACTGAGGATGTCGAAGAACACGAATGACGCCGGTGTCTCTTTCGAAAGTTTATTCACACGCGATGCAGCCGGATGCAGACGGAGTTGCAAACGATCGAAATCGAGTTCGCCGTTTTTGACAATGACGATCTCGCCATCGAGCACACACCGAGTTGGCAGAGTCGCGCGCAATGGTTCGAGGAGTTCCGGGAAATAGCGGTTCAGCGGTTTTTCCTCTCGGCTCTGGATGAAGATTTCGTCTCCGTCGCGAAATACCAGCGCCCGAAATCCATCCCACTTAGGCTCGAAGATCCAATCTTCTCCCGGCGGCAGTTCCTCGACGCGTTTCGCCAGCATTGGCAGGAGCGGCGGGTTCACGGGAAGGTTCATTTGCCCATGGTATACCGGCAACTAATATGAATGTGGTATAGGGTTACACTCCGAAGGCAGTGTATTTTTCCAACACGCATTTCGTTGGAATAACCGAGGAGAACGGCGACGATGACCTGGATTCGTACACTTTCGTTAACAGAAGCTGACGAGAAACTGCGTAAAGCGATTGAAGGAGAAAAGCTCCTCTACCCGAAAGAATACGCCGAGCCAGTACATCCCGATCCTTCTGGCGCATCGTCGATTGTGGGATCACATACTCTGATTCCTGACGCGCTGTACCACGCCTTCAGCACGTTCGGAGCCCTAATGTCGCCCGATCTGCCACTCGATCGACGGCAACACGAGATGATCGCTACGATGGTGTCGGTCACTAATCGGTGCGTGTATTGAATCGAGTCCCACGCAGAGTTTCTGCGTCGAGTGACCCTGGATCAAGAGCTTATTGAAGCGTTGCAAAAGGACTACACCACAGCTCCGATCACGCCCCAGGAACGCGTGATGGTCGATTACGTCGTCAAGCTCACTAAGGACGCAACCAAGGTCTGGAAGGATGATATTGAGCGTCTCAGATCCGTGGGTTTTGACGACCGCGGGATCCTTCAAATTACATTGATTGCATCGTGGTTCAACTACATCAATCGCGTGGCCGATGCGCTTGGCGTCGGCCGCGAGTAGTCACGTCTATGGCGAGGATCGTGCCGTCAACCCTCAGCCTAGTAGCTGAACGACTGAATCGAACTCACATTTACCGAGGGCCCATCCACAAAACCGATCCGCTTGGCCGGATTCAGCGCGATATGCGCAGCCACTACGTTGAATGCGTTCGAGAAGCTGAACCCGTTTAGCGTATTCAGCAGAACACCGTTGATGTCGTACACATAGATCGTGCTGCCTGACGGTGCCGAACTTGAGTTCGGCTGGGCGACCAGAAAAAGTTTATGGATGGAGTCGTACTCGACATCCGCGCCGCTGAAGAACTGATTGGAACCTGAGTTCGGCAACAGCTCAGAAAATCCCGACTGCGTTTTCAGATCATAGAACTCCACGCTGGCGTCATCTTCGGTGGTGGTGCAGGCAATGTTGTCATCCGAATCGATAGCAATCCCATTCACGAAACCAAATCCCGTCCCATTGAACTCCGTGAACGTACCTCTGGTCAGGTCTGCAACGCCGAAGACGGGAATGCAGCCGAAGCATCCGTTACCCCCGGCGAGATACGCCTTGTTGGTCTTGATGTTGAGCGCCATGGGAGGGGTGAAGCTGCCAAAATTGGCCGAGTCGGGAACTCGGATGACGGGACCGAACGTGTTCGCAGCCACATTGGAGCTGAAAACGAAGGGAACGAAATTACCGCTGTTGTCTTCGGCAAAGACCGCAGAGTTGGGAGTTCCCTGGTTGCGGCTGATCAGCGAAATCAGGTGCTTTTGCCCGATGGGCGGATTCCATTTGCCCGTGAACTTATTGCCCGACACCGGGTTGATGGTCAGAAATGAGCGCTGGAGATTGAGGAAGCTGATTTCATGTTCGCGTTCCACCAAACCCACGGAATTTCCCACGATACCGAGCGTGAGATAGTCGTCCATCGAATTGGTCTTGATCAGGACGTTGAGGATCTTCCCGGTATTCTGGTCGAACGTTTCCACGGCGGCAAGAATGTTTCCGTTGTTCAAAGTCTGCGCTTCAGCCAACACGCCCTCCGTTCCTTTCTGATCAATATCGAATCCGAAGATCTGTCCACCGAACTTGCTGGTAACGATGACGGGCGCGGCGGGGTTGGAAGTGGACTGGGCAACAACACCTACCGATAAAACAAGCAAGAAGCACGAAAGCTTAAGGCACTCTTGCACACGCATGATCGGCGAAGGGGCATAGGTCTTCATTTTTATGGCCTTCTCTGGGGAATTTAGTCAGCCCGAAGCATAGGGCCGACGGGGGAGTGGCCATGGTAGTGCGGCCAAGCCGCACTGTTGTCACGGATTTGTCAAAGATTTACTGCTTGAATGGAACGCTGTAGTGGGAAGCCACCACCTGCCATTTACCGCTGTTCTTGATCCAGACATCAGTCAGGCGATCGCGGTACTCGTAACGTTTCCCCTCGGATTCGCCTTTCTCGTGATAGGCGCCAGTTACGATGGCGGTGTCCCCGTGCAGGCGTACTTTAAGATCAGACATTTCGGCGATCTGCACCCGCGTCTTGGAATCGGCCGTGTGGCTGATGTACCCGGCCTTGCTGTAAACCGTGCCGTCTTCAACCGTGATTACGAATTCGTCAGCCAGCAAAGAGGACAGAATATCGATGCTGCGTTGTTTATAGGATTCGGTCCATTTCAGTTCAAGAGCGCGGATTGTGGCGGCGTCGGATTTCTCCTGCGCGAAGCCAAGGACAGATGTTGCAAGTAGGGCTACGATGAGCGGCAGTTTTATGCGGCTGAGCATCCTTAGTATCTTGCACAAACCCGCAAGCCCGGCAAGTTCCGGGCGTAATCTGTTCGGTTTCCGTAACAGGGGCTCCGCCATTCAAAATCTCGTCCGACGATTCTCGTTCGCACCACCCAAGAGACCGGCTTTTCAATAGACTCTATGTGTCCACGCCCGAGAGGCGTGAGCCACAGCATGGCCGGATCGATCGCGGAATTCCTGATAGAAAATTTCGAGGCTCACCGGGATGAGTGTGCCTTCCGGCAGCGCCGTGGATACCGGTGGGAGTCTTTCACCTACGGCCAAACCCTGGATCTCGCACTCGGCGTCGAGCACGAACTGGAACGGCAAGGCATCGCCGAGGGAGACCGGGTCCTGTTGTGGGGTGAGAACAGCGCAGAGTGGGCAGCAGCTTTCATTGCTTGTGCCATCCGCGGAGTGGTGGTGGTCCCCATGGATGACGGAGCTGCGATCGACTTTGCACTGCGCGTGTGTAAACAGGTCCGGGCGCGGGCGGTGATTACTTCGCGTACACACGAGAACGTGCTCGGTGCATCCTCTCTTCCAGTCATCGCTCTAGAAGACATTCGTCAGTTGCCGCTCAACAACAAAACCACATCCGCACCAGCCGTACCCCGTCGCGAGGACGTCTTGCAGATTGTCTTCACGTCAGGAACAACAGCCGACCCAAAAGGAGTCGTGATCACCCACGGAAACGTGTTGGCGAATATCGCTCCGCTGGACCGTGAAATACGCGCCTACCTGAAGTACGAGCGACTTGTTCATCCCATTCGGTTCCTCAATCTTTTGCCCCTGAGCCACGTCTTCGGCCAGTTCCTGGGGCTGTTCCTGCCACCAATTCTCGGCGGGACCGTGATTTTCCAGAACGACCTTAAACCTTCAGAGGTCATTGGCACGATTCGGCGGGAGCGCGTATCTGTTCTCGTGAGTGTTCCGCGAGTGCTGCAATCTCTCAAACAGAAGGTCGAGCGGGATCTCGAGGATAAGGGACAGACTGACGACTTCAGGAGGAGATTCGGGGCTGCAAACGGTAAACACTTCCTCCATCGCTGGTGGGTCTTTCGAGCGGTTCGCCGACAATTGGGCTGGAAATTCTGGGCGTTCATCTGCGGCGGCGCTGCCCTCGATGCCGACACCGAGGAATTCTGGGGGCGGCTGGGATATGCAGCGATACAAGGCTACGGGCTTACGGAAACTACATCTCTGATCAGCGTGAATCATCCATTCCGGCTCGGGAAGGGATCGATCGGCAAGGTTTTGCCAGGCCGCGAGGTGATGCTCGCAGACGATGGAGAAATTCTGGTCAAGGGCAGTGGTGTTGCCTCCGGATATTGGGGAGCGGACGGACCACAGGGAGTGTCGGACGAAGACGGATGGTATCGCACTGGCGACATCGGCGCACTCGATGCGTCTGGCAATCTCTATTTCAAAGGACGCAAAAAAGATGTGATCGTAACGCCGGGCGGCACCAACGTCTACCCGGAAGACCTCGAAGCTGCGTTGCGCCAGCAGCCGGAAGTGAAAGACTGTGTTGTAGTCGGATTGGAGCGCGACGGAAATGCGGAGCCTTGCGCAGTACTAATCCTGTGCGAAAAAAGCGACCTGGGAGCGATCGTGCGCCGGGCGAATGATCACCTCGCTGAGTATCAGCGGATAACGATGTGGGTCGAATGGCCGCAGGAAGACTTCCCCCGAACGAACACGCAGAAACCACGTCGAAACGTAATCGCGTCGGCGGTAAGTACTCAACTGCGCCAGTCAGGTCCCCGGGCAGAACCCGCAGCCCGGCCTCTCGATGAATTGATTTCGCGCATTGCGGGGCGTTCTGTGCAAGAGATCCCTGCAGAGGCCAGCCTCGACTCAGATCTGGGCCTGAGTTCCCTCGATCGCGTGGAACTACTTGGCGCGATCGAAGATCGATACCAGATTGACCTGAGCGAAACAAGATTCAGTTCCGTGCGAACGGTTGGAGATTTGGACCGCATGTTACGCGGCGGAACCCCTCCCGAATCCGCGTATCACTACCCCAATTGGGTGCTGCGCTGGCCCATCACCTGGATACGTCTGTTCGCCCACTATCTGCTCATGCGCCCGGCGATTCTTCTGCTCGGATGGCCAAGAATCATCGGACGCGAGAACCTGAGAAATGTTCGCGGACCTTTGCTGGTGATCTCCAATCACCTTGGTGACGTCGATCCCGGATTCATTCTCACTGCTTTACCCGCGCGATTTCGGTACCGGCTGGCTATCGCAGCTGGGGGAGAAGCGTTGGACGCTCTACGCAGCCCTGCGCCAGATCGAGGATTGCTGTTCAGAATTGTCGATCAGATGAAGTGGGTCCTTGGTGTTTCGTTACTCAATCTGTTCCCACTGCCGCGCGAGGCTGGATTCCGGCGTAGCTTTGCCTACGCTGGAGAGGCAGTCGACCGCGGCTATAGCGTCCTCGTGTTTCCCGAGGGACGACATACGACCGATGGGCAGTTGTGTCCATTTCGAGCGGGCATAGGGCTGCTGGCCGAGAACCTTCAAATTCCGGTTCTTCCCATGCGCATCGACGGCCTGTTCGAAGTCAAACAGGCAGGAAAGAAATTCGCGCCACCGGGAAAGATCGTCGTGCGGATCGGAACTCCAGTCATGTTTGCCGCGGACAAAGATGCAGCGGCGATTGCAGCAGACCTGCGTGAGCGCATCGCGATTCTCTGAAGTTCTTTACGGATCTACTTCAATCTTCTGCATCATGCCGCCATCCTCGTGATCCAGAATGTGGCAGTGATATACAAACGTGCCCGCAATCTCCGGATCGCGGAAGTCCATGCGCACCGTCACGCTCGGATACGGCCCTTTGCCGGTCCAGTGAGGGATGATCACCGTGTCTTGCATCGTCGGATTGGGAACCGCTACACCGTTGATCGCAGTCACCAGGAAATGAATCTGGTGCATGTGAAATGCGTGTTGTTCGGGAGTGCGGTTTTCGAAGGTCCAGTCCTCCACGGCTCCCACCTTGGTTTTGATGGCAGGCGGTTCATCCATCGTGAACAAATGAGGAATCTGTCCGTCGAGCGCCAGGAAAAAGTTCACGGGACCTGCGGTGCCGAGAGCAGATTCAGAGAAGAACAGCTTGCGGGTTGTCGAGGGCTTGATCGCAGTTAAGCCGGAGAAACGCGGCGTGACTGGTCGTCGTGGTACTGCCGCCGTTGCCGCCGTTGCCGGCTGTTCCGCAGCGTTAGCATTGGTGACGATTTTAGCCAGCATCTGCTCGGGACTCGGGTCGCCGGTGGCGCCGGTGTCGAATCCCTTATGGATAAACGTTGCGGGCGTTCCTGACGGAGGACCTGTGATGATGACCTCGGCCCGGCCCGCCGGAGGCATATCAAGCTGAGTTACGGAACGATCACCAGTGATCGGAACCCCGTCGAGCGAGATAAGTTCAAGCGACTGAGCCACGCCGCCGAAGAGCACTTGCAGGCTCAGAAATGAAGTGTTCGTTGCATTGGCAATGCGCCAAAACTGTTTCTCGCCAGGCTTCATGCGGATGATTGGGGCATCCGCCTTGGGATAAATCGCGGTCTGGAAATTCAGGGTCAGTTGCGAGCCGATTTCGTCCGTGCCGTTCACTGGAATCTGTTGGCGGATAAAGAAAATCCTCTCAGTCAGTCCTGCGACCTGTGGCTTGATCTTCTCGATGCCGCTGACCACGATCGCTCCCGCAGCGCCGCCACTTACCTGGAGGCCGGTAAATCCGTGTGGGTGCGGGTGGTACCAATAAAGGCCCGGCGGTTCGTTGGCCGGGATCTGGATCTGATATTGGAACGGCGTTTTGCTGGGCTGAACCAAGGTGTTCACCACGTCGTCTTGATGACAGACCGGAGGAACGTTCAGCCCGTGGAAATGGATGTTGCTGGTATTTGGCGTGATGACCTTGCTGTTGCAGGGATCGGTGCCGGGCGCATCTGCCATCCCGTGCATGTGCACGGGCGCGTGACGTTCATTCGCTAGCCTGGAGGAGGCAGTTGTCACGAGATCATTGGTGAAATTGATGGTGAGCGTATCCCCTGGATTGACCCGCAACGTCGGCGCCTCGATCAGTCCGGACGAAGACATGTAGTCGAAGCAATAGTGCATGAAGTTCAAGGGGTCGATCGCGTTGCGCATCGTCAGATCTACGGAAAGCGCACCATTCTGACTGTTGAGACTGGGAGCGTCGAGCACCACGCTTCCCGGATCGGGCCTCAGCGGACACCTTGGCGTTTGTGCGGATGCTGTGAGAAAGGCCCCTAGAACAAATTGCACTGCGAATCCCCATTTCAGAAACGTGCCCATACCCCACCCCTTCAAATTCGTAGGATCTTCGTTAATCGTTAGAACTGCCGAGCCGGATACACACCAATCGATAACAGCGTCGTGGTGGGGGCCAGCAACGGTGATGCGGCCGCTTCCGTTAACGTGCACTTTCCCCCGCTCGAACTCACGTTTACGATCGCGATCCCGGCAATGGCGCCATACTCTGCCATATATAAGACCGAGCCGGTTCCGCTATTGAGTTGTGTCACCGGGCTAGTCAGAAATTGCCAGTCATCCGGCCAGCCTCGCAGTTTGGCAGAAGTGCAGCCGTGGGAGACCTTTCCAGTTGTCGCGTTGAAAAACACCGCTGAAACCTTGCCAACATTGGTGTTGGCAACGTAGAGCAGGGTCTGGTCGGGACTCAGATAGATACTCACCGCATTGCCAGCGACGCCTACGTCGTAGAGCTTGGTTTTCGTCAACCTGCCAGAAGAAATATCGGATACCTCAATCGTGGTCGTGGTCGAAAGGTCACCGAAGATCGCGAAGCGTCCATCCTGCGTGATATCGACTCCGGCCGGAAAGCGGCTAGTGTTAAAGCCCGTGGCATTCTGCAAGTCGCCATGAGATACGGGAATTCCGCCGGAAATGTCGAATGATTCGATCGAGCCGTCTCCGTAGGCCACTACCAGCATATCGCCGTGCGTTGCCATGCCCTTGACGTTCCCCGCCTGCTTGCCCGCAACCGAAATGTCACCAATAAAAGTCAGCGAGCACCCGGGCATGATCGAAAACACGCCGATCGTTTGGGACGCGGAATAGCTGGCATAAAGATAAGATCCGTTATTCACCAGTCCCATCCCATCCGGAAAGCCGCTGTCCGACGAAGACCCGGCTGTGTTGTCGACATCCTGCAAAGCGTTGATGTCGATTCCTCCCACTTCGCCGGCACCGTTGAGTGACAGAAAAGCGCAGGCGGAAGTACGCATGACGCTGACGCGGTTTGCGTTGAACAATCCGCCACCGGCGCCTGAGCCACCCAAAGTTACCTTCGTCCCGTTTTGCGGAGTGCCGTCGGAGGCAATCGTAAAGAAAGTTCCCGAACTCGCTCCGATCTTGCGCGGAGGGTCGTCATTTGTGATGAGGTAGTTGGGTGATGCTGGTTGGGATGACTGAGCTGCGGCAATGCCATTCCATTGCATGCCCAAGATCAACAGCAAGAAGACAGACGTAAACCTCATAGCCGAGTCCTTTACAGGGGCCTAGTTGAGAAAACCGGGCGCGCATTCCTGGCTGGTTGACGAGGAATGCGGCGCCCGGGGGATACAACATTCATAAAACTATTCTTGCGACTAAGTATCTGTTAGTTGATGGTGACCGTCTTGGCTGCAGATGCAATGCCGTTCGTCACAACGACGAGGCTCGCCGTTCCGGTGTGAATGTTTGCCGGAATGTCGAACACCGCAGTCGTGACTTTTGTTCCCTGCGCCACGCCGCCAAGCCAGTTGCGCGTCTTGCAATACACAACTCTGCCTGTCGAATCCGTGATGCGGACCGTCGGATGGTTCGAGTCGGCCTGGTTGTCGTCACCGTAGTACGAACCTTGCGTTACGCCGTTCATCTGTGTGCCTGCGATGCGATTGTTCTTGCTGCCATGTGTCAACGTTGTAGCCACGTTCTTGATCACAGGAGCGCAGCCCGAGCAGGGCGTGACGCTAGCCGGAGTGTAGATCTCGACGTCAGACGTGAAATCTGTGAAGAGAACCTGACCCGTGGGAAGAACAACCATGTTGCCGACATACGACGAATCGATCGCGGCGTTCGGCGGAGCCGAGGTCGCGTTCAGAGTGGTTCCGTCCCATTCGAAAAACTTGCTGCCGGTATTGAAGATTCCCGGGCTTGCGTCGAAAAGGGCGTTGCCGTTCGGCAGAACTGCCGCCGGACCATCGGCGATGTCGAGGCTTCCGCCGAACGACGGGCCTGCAGCCCAAGTGTTGCTCGATACCGTATAGATCGCGTTGCTCGTCGTGGCGCCGCTGGCAAACACAGTGCCGTTTGGCAGGAGCGGGGCTGGCCCGGTTTCTCGTGAGCCGGAATCAATCAAATTCACCACGGTTGTACCAGGCTGTTGTGTCCACGCGCCGGTGGTGGGATCGTAAATCTCGTACTGCTTGTTGCAGCAGCTGGTGTTGACATATGCATCGACGGTCAAAATTCTGCCGTCAGGAAGCATGGTCCATCCTTCTTCGTCGAACCAGTCGAATTTGCCAGTACCGGTGGTGGCCCAGCTCGCAACATTCGCGGGGCTCAGAGTAAGGATTGCCGAGTCGGTCGTGCAACAATTGGCCAGCATCATGTGTCCGTTCGGGAGAACGATGCTCTGTGCATCACCAATGGTCGTCCAGCCGGCCGGGGAACTCAGACTCGCCCAGGTGTTGGTGATTGGATTGTAGACAGCGCCCTTCGTTGTCCACACCGCGCTGCCGTTGTTGTACTCACCGCCGAAGATCACGACGCGTCCATCCGGAAGCAGTTGCGAGGCGAAATACAGGGGGTTGTAGCCGCTGGGTGCCGTTCCCGCGTTCACCCAAGTTCCATTGATATAGCTGCCTTTGGAGTCTGGCACCAGTCGATACCAGGGGTCAGCGTGATTTTGGAAGAACATGCTGTTGACCAGCACGGAGCCGTCATTGAGCAGAATGGCGTGTGCAACATCTGACGCTGGAGCATTCTTTACCTTTGTCCATGTTCCCGCGGTAAAAGGTTCCTGGGCGATCGCGATGCTGCAACAAGCCAGCGCGAGCAGAGCAATTCCGAGCGTGCGGAACACCTTCATAGTCAATTGACCTCGCATTTTTTGGGTTATTCGAAAAACGGCTTCGGACGCGGACTTCCATCGACTTCCCACAGAAAAGTTTCCCCAAGGCAGTCCAACTCGAAGTCCCAAAGTCGGGGGATTATAACCTGCCTATCGTTGCTCCGGAGCAATTGCCCTTCAAAAATTACAAACTATTTTTACAAGGACTCTCAGATGTTACAAAAATGCGATTCTGTGGAAGAAAAGTTTGCAAGAAATTGCAAACTCATTTCACGTTGACAGGGCAAAAGACTCCAAGTCGAAAGGCTCTTAATCGTTTGAATTCCGAAATGGCGTTTTATTCCTCATCGACCTGCGTTTCGGGCAGGTGAGGATTGGCTTCGACCTGAACTTCCTGAATCTTCGCATCTCGGAGCAATCGATTCAGAGCGGGTAAATCTGATTTGGTGAATTCGCTCCAACGTTTGAGTGCCGCTGTGCTGGCACTCTGGGTCGCGGCGAGAGCCTCCATTTGTGGTGTCGTGGGTTCAGCGTCGACTTGCCAGATCTGCTGATAAAGGGTGCTGACTTCACCGTTGACGCGGCTCAGCGTAACATCCGATGACGGAGGAGAGAAAAAACCTCCGGGGGCTCCAAGCAATGCAGCAAGCTTCTTCTCGAACTCTTCGATGCTTTCCTTGGCCTGATTTCCCGCCTGAGCGTTCGCTTTGTCGATTTGATTCTTCAAAGATTCGGCCTGCAGCGTAGCCTTCGATGTATCGGTAAGCAGGGCGGCCAATCGCATCTCCGCTTGAAACTTTTTCTGCAGTCCTATGTTCGAAGTCTTCACCCGCGGGTCCATCTTAATATTCAGTGGCGCGTTGAGTGTCTTCCCATCCACGGTGAGTCGGACGGTATATGTTCCGGGTAACGCCGTCGGACCGAGTGGCATGCGCGGCGTATCGTGCGGTATCGCAGCAATTGTGAATTCGTGTTGCGTGGCGGTTGGTGTCGGATAGTGCAACGGCCATGTCCAACGATGCATTCCTGCGTCGGCAGACAGAGCCCGAAAACCGCGAATCCAATACAGAGGGATGATCTGCTTCTTGAGCTCATCTTCGGTTACATCAGGCTTGTCGGTGTTCGAGAAGCTGCGCACAAGATGACCTTGCGCATCCAGGATCTCAAGCTTGACCGTGGTAGCAGCCAAGGGTAGGTAGTAGTCGATGGTCGCGCCTTCCGGAGGATTTGCAGCAGCCGGGTCGTCGGGCGGGAGCGGAGTATCCGTGTTGGTGTCCCGTTGCACGCGGTATGCAGAGGCAGGAGTGAATAAATGAACTGCGTTCCCGTCCATGCTGGAGGCTTCGCGCAGTGGCGCAATGTCATCGAGGATCCAGAATCCGCGGCCGTGTGTGCCCACTACAAGATCATCATCGTGAATCCAGAGATCGCGCATCGATGTGCGCGGTAGATTCAACTGCAGCGACTGCCAGTGTTCGCCGTCATCAAATGAAACCCAAACCGAGTTTTCGGTTCCCGCAAACAGGAGTCCCTTGCGCACCGGATCTTCCCGGACCGTATCAACTGGACCGAAATCCGGCAGGCCGTTCGTAATCGCTTGCCAGGTCTTCCCTCCATCGTGCGTGCGATAGATATAAGGATGCGTATCGTGGATGCGGAAACGGCTTACAGACACATAGGCGCTCTGTTCATCGAAATGTGAAGCCGAGATCTGGGTGACCTTGCTCCACGGCGTCAGTTCTTTTGGCGTGATATCGACCCACGTCTTTCCTCCATCGTGAGTGATCCAGATCAATCCATCGTCAGTTCCAACCCACAACGTGTTCACTGACTTGTACGAGGGCGCCAGTGCGTAAATCACACCACGCTGTTTCTCGATACCTTTATTCATTAGTGTTCCGACGCTCGGCGGCGCCCCCGGATTCTCGCGCGTCAGGTCTTTGCTGATGGTTTGCCATGAGTTGCCGCCGTCGGTCGTCTGGAAAAGGACATTCGTGGCGTAATAAAGAATGTGAGGATCGACGGGAGAGAACATCAGCGGTTCAGTGCGGTTCGCCCGGTATTTCGAACTGCGCAGAGGAATCGGGGTTACGTCTTGGACCTGTCCAGTCGACCAATGAAACTTGGAGACTTCCGTCCTTCCACCTCCGTAAACAATGTCCGGATTGAGGGGATCAGGAGCCACGTATCCATACTCGATCACTCCCACCGGGTGCCAATCGCGAAATGTAATGGCGCCATCATTGCCGCGGCTGGAAATACAGACGGAGCCGCTCTCTTGCTGCCCGGCGCAAACTCGGTACGGAAAAGAGTTGTCAGCGATCGCGTGATAAAGCTGTGCCGTCGGCTGGTTGTACCAGGAACTCCAACTGGCGCCGCCATTCACCGTAACGATTGCGCCTTGATCCGCAACGAGCAGGATAATGCTGCCGTTATTGGGATTGAGCCAGAGGTTCTGGTAATCATCGCCTCCGGGAGCGCCGCGAAATCCGGACCACGTCTTTCCACCATCGGTCGAACGCATGCACACAGTGCTAGCCACATAGACCAGGTCTGGATCTTTAGGGTCCACTCGTGGAATCGGAAGGTCGCCGCCACCGATGCGGCCTGAGGGGCGTGGATCCTCGGTGATCTGCGACCACGCGTCGCCAGCATCATCTGAGCGATAGACGCCAAGTTTTCCAGACGCTGAGGCTACGGTTGCGTAGAGTCGCCCCGGATTACTTGGTGCAATCGCGACGTAGATCTGCGCGAGGTCCTTGGGCAGGCCATTCGTCAGAGGATGCCAGTTGGCGCCGCCGTCTGTCGATTTGAAAAGTCCGCCACCCGGACCGTCGAACTTGTTGCCGTCTTCCCATGGTCCTTCGCGAGCTTCCCACATGGACGCGTAAACAACATCGGGATTCGCAGGATCGATCTCGACGTCCGATCCGCCGGTATTTTCGTCTTTCGAAATCACCTTCTGCCAGGTTTGACCACCATCTGTGGAGCGATAGATTCCGCGCTCTTCATTGGGACCGTACGGATGTCCAAGCACCGCTGCGAAAACTTTATTCGGGTCGCGAGGATCGATTGCAAGGGCAGGAATCTGCTGGCCATCCCGAAGGCCGAGATGGGTCCATGTCTTTCCCGCATCCGTGGACTTGTAAATGCCGTTGCCGACGGAAAGATCAGGTCGATGCAGTCCCTCACCACTGCCTACATAAATAATGTTCGGGTCCGAGGGAGCAACCGCTATTGCCCCGATCGATTGCGTCGGCTCGTGGTCGAAAATAGGCTTCCACGTGACGCCATAGTCGTCTGACTTCCAGACTCCTCCGTTTACCTGTCCGACGTAGAAGACGTTCGGTTGACTGGGAACGCCCGTGGCAGCACGCGTGCGCCCACCGCGAAATGGTCCGACCATCCTCCAGCGCAATTCCTGGTAGGTGTTTTCCGGAACCTGGCTCCAGGCAAGAACCGCGAACACCAGAACGATGAAGGATGAAAATCGGCGAATCCTGCGCGATGTATGCATCGTGAGCTCCCTCAAACGTGAACCAGCAAACCAGCTAGGATAAATCAACTTTGTCGCATCACGTCTCCTGAATGGCGGCAAGATTGATGTGGTACCCCCACTTCGTCACGTTTATGATGTCGGAGTTTTTCGAAATCACATGACTTCTTCTACTTGGATGAATGCTCATCGGCGATCGATCTTCCTATGCTGCTTTCTAATCCTGATTACTTGCTTTCTCTTTGACACTCGCGCCGTTGCTGCAACCTCTGACGCTTCCGAAGGTCAAGGACTCAAGCCGATCCTCGAATACATTTCTACAGGTTGGGACACGCTGACCCGTTCCATGACCGACTGCCAGAGCATTGGCGATCCCAAGGTGGCTGAGGCTCCGGTGTTGTACTTGCCGAAAGACTTCGCGGAACCAGCGGCCGTGCAGAAGTTAGCCGCAGACTGCAAGGTGCGAATCGAGCATCTGCCGATCGAAATCCATAGCCTTGGCGAGATCGATACTAGCAAGTTTCAGCCGCATGGCCTTCTCTATCTTGAGAACAAATACGTTGTGCCCGGTGGACGCTTCAACGAGATGTATGGATGGGATAGCTACTTCATTATTCGGGGGCTGTTGCAAGCCGGGCGTGTGGAACTTGCCCGAGGAATGGTCGACAACTTTTTCTTCGAGATCGAGCACTATGGCGCGATGCTGAATGCCAATCGCACGTACTACCTGACGCGTTCGCAGCCGCCGTTTGTCAGTTCGATGTTTGTCGATGTGTATGAGGCAATCCAAAAACAGAATCCCGGACAAGACCACAAAGCCTGGCTCGAACGTGCCTACACCGACCTGAGCAAAGACTACGAGATGTGGACGCGCGATCCGCATTTGGCAGGTCAGACGGGTCTTTCGCGCTATTACGATTTCGGAGAAGGCCCCCCGCCCGAAGCCGTGAAGGATGAAACCGGCTTCTATCGCAAGGTCTCTCAATACTTCTTTTTGCATCCTGCGGTTGCGGATAGCTATGTCGTCGAGACGGACTCAAACTCGAGGCAGAAGATGGCGGGAAGCGCATATTCAGTTCAGGTGTGTGACGCTTCAACAACAATGGCGCGGCCGGAGTGCGAGAAATCCAGACAGTTCAAACTGAGTGGCGATTACTACAAAGGCGACAGGTCCATGCGGGAGTCAGGGTTCGACGTCAGTTTCCGCTTCGGACCTTTCGGCTCGGGAACGCATCACTTTGCCCCCGTGTGCCTCAATAGTCTGCTCTATAAGAACGAGAAAGATCTCGAGCAGATCAGCCTTTGGCTAGGCCGCGCCGATGACGCAAAGAAGTGGAAGGCGCATGCTGAGTCACGCAGGAAATTGATCACGAAATATTTGTGGAACCCGCAGCAAGGGATGTTCTTCGACTATGACTTCACAACGGGCAAAATGTCGGAATATCGATACGCGTCGACCTTTTATCCGCTGTGGGCAGGATTAGCTACGCCGGAACAAGCAAGGGCCGTAGCCACGAACGTGAAAGTTTTTGAACATCCGGGCGGACTAGCCTTGAGTGCAACCGACACAGGTGCGCAATGGGATCTCCCCTACGGTTGGGGCAACATCGAGATGATTTGCATTGCAGGCCTGCGTCGCTACGGATTTTCCGCCGATGCCGACCGCACGTCGTACGAGTTCCTATCGATGATCGCCGAAAACTTCCGTCACGACGGCGACATCAGGGAGAAGTACAACGTTATCACGCGCTCCTCCGAAGCACATGCCGAGATGGGATATCACATGAACGTCATCGGCTTCGGGTGGACCAACGCGGCATTTCTGGAACTGCTGCACGCTCTGCCGAAAGAAATGGTTGAGCGGTTGGAGAAAGAACAAGTCCAGTCTTCGTCAACGAAGTGAGTGGAGCTCGGAATTGAGCCAACGGTCAACTAACTTTCCGCTGGCTCACCCCTCGCACATCACTTACGGACGAGCTTCATATACCAGGTTAAACGGTGTTTCGGTCGCTCGCCGGAACCGGCTGAAACCCGCACTGCTCACAACCTCGCGCATTCGTTTCTCCCCGGCCTGCGCACCCAGGCACATCCCCACTTCCTGCGAGCGAGAACACGGCGTGCACAGGAGCGTCGAGAACGAATAGTAAACGCGCCCGACTGGGTTGAAGTTGTCTTGCAATTGGTCGTGAGCGAAGGGCTCGACGATCATCCACGCACCATCGTCCTTTAACGCGCGGCGAACGTGGGCAGCAGCGCCGACGGGATCGCCCATGTCGTGCAGGCAGTCAAAGACGGCAACGAAGTCATACCCGGCTCCGGGGAACTCCTTGGCGCTTGCGAGTTGGAATGTAACCCGGTCGGCGACGCCTTCGCGTTTTGCTGACTCGATGGCCATCTCGATGGACTTATCGTGGTAATCGAATCCGAAGATCTGCGATTTGGGAAACGCCTTCGCCATGAGGATCGTCGACGTTCCCTTACCGCAGCCGACGTCGGCCACTTTGGCGCCGCGCGCGAGTTTGTCTGCCACGCCATCGAGCGCCGGAATCCACGAGTCAACGAGATTCGCCGCATAACCCGGACGGAAGAACTTGTCACAGCCGTGGAACACGCTTTCCGCATGCTCGAACCAGCCCATGCCCGCCCCCGAGCGAAAGGACTCGGCTATACGAGGCACCGCGGCCAGCGATCCCAACGCCAGTTCGAATGCTCCCGGCAGATACGCTGGACCATCTTCCCTTGCCAGGGTCATTACCTGTTCTTCCGTCATACCGAACTCCTGAGTCGAGGGATCGTAGGTCAGGTATCCGCCCGCAGCTTGCGACGCTGCCCACTCGCGAACATATCGCTCGTCGGTTTTCGTTGCTGCCGCGAGTTCTTTGGCTGTCATCGGTTTCGTGGCAAGAGCCTTGTACAGGCCGCACCGATCGCCGATTACAACCATCCCGGCATGGGCCGTAGCGCCCAAGTCGGTGACAAACTTACCAAGGAACTCGTTTAACTTGTTTGAATCAACTGCCATGACTTCCTCCATTTTGCTTGTATTGATTTCGATCTGCTCTTGGGGTGTTGAGAAACACGAAGTCCCCCCTCGTATCGGGAAGCTCCGTGTTTCTCGTGTGTTTAATTAGTGACTTTTACTCGGGTCGTCCGCAGGGTTGACGTAGTTGAATTGAACAGGGGACTTGCCATGCACCTGCACGATGACTTCACCGGCGGCCATCGCGTAGTGGTGCATGTCTGGGTCGAGGTAGGCGAAGCTTCCTGCTGGGAAGGATGCCATCTTGCCGCCGTCGAAGGTGTCGCCCATGCCAACTTTGAAAGTTCCCTTGATGACGGTCACGTTTTCGCGTAAAGGATGCCAGTGGGGAGCGATCCGATAACCATCGGGCATCTTCAGGCGGATAGTGTACTCGCCGGTGTTCGCGGTTGGGTCACCTTCGAGAACCGCGAATTGAGCACCGGGTGCGACGATGGGTGGCGGCGGACCCCAGGCAATAGTGTCAGGCGTGAACGCGTTGTGAGCGTTCGGGTGAGCGGCTATCGGCAACTGTAGTGCACAGCACAGCAGTAGAGCGATCGCCAGGGTGCAATAAATCGTCTTTGTCATAGGAGTGGCCTCCGTGCGTCGTGTTGACGTAGTGCATCTTCCCCCGATGCGACAAAGTTTCCAATGAACAGGAAATATCGGCGGGATATCTTTTGAATATCGTCGTAAGTTATTGACATCTATTCGATAATGCCAAGCGCGAGCCGATCGATGCGGGGTTCGACACAATCCGTCAATGAGGTGGAACTGGATCTGGGGCGCTACGAACTGCGTCGCGGAGGACGAAGAATCCGGCTTGAAAAGAAGCCGATGGACCTGCTGATCTTTCTGGTCTCAAGGCGGCAGCAACTGGTTTCGCGGGAAGACATCATTGCGAAACTCTGGCGATCCGATTTGTTCATCGACACCGAACGCAACCTGAATAACATCATCCGCAAGATTCGCACGGCGCTGGGGGACAATCCGGACAAGCCTCGCTTTCTTGAGACGGTGATCGGAAAGGGCTACCGGTTCGTTGGACCCGTGCGCGTGATCGATGCGCAATTTCCGCGCTCGGACCACGGGCAGCCCATGCCGCGAGTCGGAGCGCACGAGAGCGCAGCAGATCGAAATGAGAGGTCGTCTCTCGCAGTATTACCGCTGGTGCTTGCCGGAAAAGCCGCCGACGATCAAGGGATCTGTCTCGGCTTCGCTGATGCCTTGGTATCGATGCTGGGGAACCTGCAAGGAATCGATGTGCTTCCGACCTCTGCCGTACTCAATCTGCCTCCCGTACCTCCGGCGGAAATTGCGTCCCGTCTGGGCGTCCGGTTCTTGGCCCATGGCGCGATCCAGATGTCGAAGGGCCAGTGGCGATTCTCGCTTGAGATGCTCGACGTGTACGCGCAACGCTCATGCTTTACTCGGAACTGTGATCTCGATATCGAACGTCTGGAAGAACTTGAGCGCGACATCGCTCTACAAATAGCCAATGTACTCAAAAGGCCCCTCACCCCCGCTGCGCGCGACCATCGGCCGCGCTACAGCCGCGACCCTTTGGCGTATGAAGAGTTCATGCGCGGCTACGGACTCAGTGCTTCGGGCGAGTCGGCGATGGTGGAGAAGTCAAGTTATCACCTGACGAACGCGGTTACGCGAGACCCGAATTTCGCATTGGCCCACGCAGTGTTGTCATACGTGGCTACCGTGAGACATTTCGAATCGGATCCTTCCAGCAGTTGGTTGGAAAAGGCCGAGTTCCACTGCCGTCGCGCGCTCGAAATTGATCCCGACCTGCCAGAGGGTCTGGTGGCACGGGCGTTTCTGCTTTGGGGACCGTCGAAGAATTTTCAGCACATCGAAGCGATTGCTGATCTGAAGCGCGCTTTGTCTCTACAGGCGAATCTCCCTCACGCCTACAACCGCTTGGGGACGATCCTGTCACATATTGGGTTGCTCGATCATGCGATCGAAATGTATGAGCGTGGAAGACCGTTTCACCCCAAAAAAGAAGTCAGTCCCAGCAGCGCACAGGCACTGTTGTGGAGTTTCCAACACGAAAAAGCGCGCGAGATGGTCGACCGATGGCGAGCGGAGAGTCCGAGAAACAAGTACCCGCTACACTTCGCCCTGCAGATAGCCATGATGTCGGGGGAGTGGAACGAGGCGCAGCGCCTGATCGATGAGGTGCATGAATTCGTGCACGATGACCCGATGATAATCAGCATGCAGGGTGTATTACATGCAAGGATGGGCCGTGCCGATGCGGCGCAAGAGTGCGTAATGAAAGCCTGCGCCAATCCGCGGTCGTTCGGCCACGCTCATCACAGCTACTATCAGATCGCGTGTATACAGGCACTGAATGGCCGGCGAGAAACGGCCTTTGCCTGGCTGGAGCGCACCGTGAACACAGGCTTCGCCTGCTGGCCCTTTTTCATGAAGGACCCCTGCCTGCAGAACCTTCACGGCATGCCCGAATTTGAGCTGCTCATACGCTCCCTGCAGGCCAAGTATCCGGATCATCTCGGCCTGTTGTAGGACTCGGGTTTGACTGTCTTCACGGGTCCAACCTAAGATTGAACATCTTCCCTCCTTGAAGTGGGCACCGAAAGCGTGATCAACAAGACCATCTCGCACTATCGCATCACCGGGCAATTGGGCAGCGGCGGGATGGGTGTCGTCTACGAAGCGGAAGATCTGACGCTGGGGCGTAAGGTCGCATTGAAATTCCTGCCGCCGCAGTTGTCACGTGATCAAAACGCGCTCGATCGTTTCTTGTTCGAAGCGCGTACGGCATCGGCGCTGAACCATCCCAACATCTGCACGATCTACGCCGTGGAAAGTGCGCCAGGAGAGAGCGGCGAGCCGCAATCGTTTATTGCGATGGAATTGCTCGAGGGTCAAAACCTTGCGCAGAAACTCTACTCCGGCCCCATTCCGCTCGAGCGCATGCTCGACATCGCCATCCAACTAGCCGACGCGCTCGATGCCGCGCATACCAAGGGAGTTATTCATCGCGATATCAAACCAGCAAATATTTTTCTGACACAGCGTGGGCAAGTGAAGATCTTGGATTTCGGCTTGGCCAAACTAGCACGACCGGAAACCATGGAGATGGAGACCATTGGGGCGACGCAGGAATTGCCACAGCAGGCGCACCTGACAAGCCCTGGCGCAACTGTCGGAACGATCGCCTACATGTCTCCCGAGCAAGCACGCGGAGAGGAACTCGATTCGCGCACTGACTTGTTCTCGTTAGGAACAGTGACTTATCAGATGGCTACCGGAAAGCTGCCGTTCGCAGGCGCAACGTCAGCAGTAATATTCCACGCCATCCTCGAGCTTGATCCATCACCGGTTTCGCAGGCAAACGCCACACTCCCGTCGAAGTTGCAAGAGATCATCGAGAAACTTCTCGATAAGGATCGGGACCTGCGATATCAATCCGCGGCAGATCTACGCGGGGACTTGAAGCGGTTGAAGCGCGATATCGACTCAGGAAGAAGGAATCTCTCATCCACATCGGTTCCAGCAACGTCGCCGATTGTCTCCCCCTCGCAACCTGCTGCCGTCTCCGCCACCTCCGCGAAGCCACGTCTTTCCGTGCGTTGGGGTCTCATTGGCGCCTTGGGTGTGGCTGTCCTTTTAGCTGGAACGTACGCCTTCCAGAGCCTGTCCCTTCGAAAAGGTCAGCAGCCGTTCCAGAATTTTTCTGTTTCGAAAATCACGGAGACAGGCGATGCAGTCCAGGTTGCAATCTCGCCCGACGGCAAGTACATCCTAAGTCTGGTTCGTACGAATGGACTCGCGAGCCTTCTGCTCCGCAATGTTCCAACAAACAGCATCACGCAAGTGCAACCGCCTGCCGACGTCTACTACAACGGCCTTCACTTCTCACCCGACGGCAACTACCTTTTCTTTGTGCGCAGCGATCCCGGCAGCAACGGAGAATTGAAATACCTGTACAGGGCTCCGCTTCTCGGCGGCACGCCCGAACGACTCGCTGAAGACGTCGACTCCAATATCAGCTTCTCGCCCGACGGGCGCAAAGTTACATTCATGCGCTACGACAACCCCGAGCCGGGCAAGTATCGCGTGATCATGCGTTCGCTGGATAGCGGCGAGGAAAAAGTGCTGACCTCCGGTCCGACCAGCCATGCACTCTTCAACCCGACGTGGTCACCCGATGGCAAATTTATTATCTGCATAGAACAACAGCCTGCCGACGCTCTCTCTGGACTGGAGGCGATCGACACGAACACTGGAGCAGAACGCCTGGTGGTGAGTTCCGATGCGGCGTTTAGTTTGGCCACATGGATCCCAGACGGCCATGGATTGCTGCTACTCAAAGCCGACCGGTCGACCAATCTGACCCGCAATCAGATTGCATTCGTGAGTTATCCCGGCGGTGCGATCACCCCAATCACGCGTGACACAAACAACTACTCTGATCTGAGCGTGTCCACTACCGGGCAAGTGTTAGCCACGGTTCTTAGTGAGGGACGTTGGAATCTCCAGATTCTGTCTCCAGGCTTGAGCGGTACGGAAGCGCAGTCCGTCGAACCAGTTGGAATGTACACGAATTTCTCGTGGACGCACGACGGCCAGATCATCCACGACAAGGACAACGGATTGCACTGGGTGAATCCGGACACCAAGGCGAAGGGCGCGTTCACGACTCAGCCCAACGCCATCGATGGTGATCCCTGGGAATGTGCTGACGGGCACACCCTGATTCTTCTCCACGGGGAAGCGGCCGGCAAGGCAAGCCAGAATATCTGGCGCGCGGATGCCTCCGGCGCAAACCTCAAGCAGCTCTCGCAGGGAGTGCGAGATAATTATCCCGTCTGTGCACCAGACTCACGCTCTGTGTTCTACCTCGATGGAGAGAACAAGGTCGCACAGGCAGCCATCGATGGCACGACTGCGCGACGAGTGTCAGAACTACCGGTGGCTGGATTCTTTGGAGTCTCTCCTGATGGCAAAACGGTGGCTTTTGCGACGATCGACCACGCCGCAGGCCACGAGGAACGAATCATTCTCGTCTCTGCAGAGATGAACCAGGTCCAGAGGTCCCTGCAGTTCGAGAAAGGCCGTGTGACAGGGTTGATTCAGTTTTCTCGTGACGGTAAGGCCCTGATCTACACGACTCGCGAAAACGGCGTGGACAACTTGTGGCAACAACCCATCGACGGCTCTCCGGGCAAGATGCTGACGCGCTTCACGTCGGAGCACATCTGGGACTTCCACTGGTCCCCGGATGGCAGCAAGTTGGCGGTTGTCCGCGGGCACACAGATTCTGATGTTGTACTGATCCGCGATTCGCTGCAATAAATCTTCGAGAATTCGGCGGACATAGAATTTCTCACGGGTCCTATGTCCGCCTGTTCATGCTCAGGCAGCGTGAGCGAACGCGGGAGCGGTAGCCACCTTCGGTTGACCCCAGAGCCATCCCACAATCGCGCCGAACACAAAGTTGGAGCTGGTCACCTCCATGAAGTGCATCCAGCGCACCGAATCAGGGAAGTAAGGATTCGGCATCAATAGCGGTGCCACTCCGCTCAGCAACGTGAATATCAATCCGACCGCGAGTGCTCCATTGAGACGGGAAAGCCCCAGCATCCGGGTGAAGAGAATGCACAGCAAGACAAACGCCGGTCCGCGCAGCAGCAGCTGCAAACTGAATAGAACCAACGGTGGCGGAATCGTTTGTGTGGCGTAGAAGGCCTTGATGTAGGGAAAAATTATCATTCCGGCTGTCATGTAGAGCGCAATGTACGAGAAATCACAAACCAGGAATCGCCAAATCTTTTCGCCCATCGATCGCGAGGCAATGGGATGAAAGTGCTCGACTGGCAAATCCGCGCGGCGTCCGAATAGAAGCGCCCAAACCACAATATTCAGCAACGCGGCAATCAATGTCCCTAACAGTATCTGCGGCCACTCGATCGGAGAGTTCTTCAGAAATATCATGCCTTCAATTCCGTCGATATATCCGATCGCTGCAGGAATGGCTGCCACAGCTACACCCAACTTCCAACCACGCCAATCTGAACGAATAGCAAGCGGAGCCAGAGCTAGAACGGTGATGGAATTGGTCAGCAGCATCCAGTAGAAGAAGTGTTGTGCAATATGCGGATCAAACGGCACTTTGGAAGGAATCAGCTTTCCCGAGACCATTCCTGCAATAACTTGTACGAACGAGGTAGCTGCGAATGCTGACACGATTCGAATGATGACGTTCGATGATTTCACGACGAACCTTCCTTTCTTTCTTTCTCAAACGTTGATATTGCGTGGCGCGTCCACGCCAGCAGGCATTCGTATTGTCGAATCCCGCTTTCAAACGCAAGCCTGCCAGAAATAGTTGCGACGGGCTTCATAAGCTTAAGTTCGTGTTGAAGTGCTGGCAGGTGTTCTCTCAGCGCGTGCTGCACAGACTTCAGCAATTCGATGGATGCGGCTGGCCCAACTGCCTGTTCCGAGAACGCAAAGCGCAATAGCACCTGTCCCAAGTTCCAGATCAGGTCGTCGCGTGTGACGGGCGACACGACCCAGTTCTTCAGTTCGGCTAATCCCTTGGGTGTGAGTCGGAAGATCTGCCGGCGACGTAGACCCTTCCCCTCCTCGATCTGGCCGCGGATCAAATCCTGCTTTTCCAACCTGGAGAGCGCCGGATAGATCGCCCCTGGGCTGTCGCTGTAGCTGCGCAGCGACGTCGACGAGAAGGTCTTTCGCAGGTCATACCCCGAGGCCGGTTTTTGTTGCAGGAGGCCCATGAGGGCATAACCGAGAGCCGGAATATTCCGCCGTTTCATAGTACGTAACGTACTATAACGCTACGTAATCTCACCGTCAAGTTTAAGCTTCCCCTTGACAGCTTAGGAGAGTGAGGGTTAATCTCCTAATCATCTTAGGAGAGACCTAGTGACCGACCAGGCTCAACTTCTCCCCGGAACTCTCGATCTCCTCATCCTGAAAGCGGTTTCACTCGGACCGCTGCACGGCTACGGTGTGCTGCTTCGCATCGGTCAAATCTCTGGACAGGCGTTGCTTATTGAGCAGGGCGCTCTTTATCCGGCCCTGTTCCGGCTGGTGCGGCAAGGACTATTGAAAGCAAGCTGGGGTACGTCGGAGAACAACCGCCGGGCCAAGTACTACGAACTGACCACTGCAGGTCGAAAACGCCTCCAAGAAGAAACCGCCGGATGGAACCGTCTCGCCACTGCCATTGCCTCGGCACTGGAAGCACGCCCGGAGGAAGTATGAGTCCCTCCGCGTATCTCCGCTCGCTTGCGGAGAAGTTTTTTCATCGCGAACAACTCGCGGATGAGATGGAGGATGAAGTTCGGTCCCACATCCTGCATCGCGCGGATGATCTCGAACGCTCAGGCATCAGCCGGGCGGAAGCCGAGCGTCGTGCCCGCATCGAGTTCGGTGGCCAGGAACGAGTCAAGGAAGAATGCCATGAAGCGTTGGGCGGGAATTTTGTGGACACGCTTCAACAGGACATACGCCTCGCAGTTCGCATGTTGCGCAAGTCTCCCAGCTTCACCGTGCTGTCGGTACTGACACTTGCCTTGGCCATTGGTGCGAATGCTGTTGTCTTCGGCGTGCTGGATGGCCTCCTCCTGCGTCCCCTGAATGTCCCCAATTCCGAGAACCTTTGGGGAACGGTGTATGGGGAGGACCCTGGATTCCAGTCGTATCTCAATTACAGCGATCTTCGTGATCGGAACCATAGCTTTGAAGATCTGGCAGCGTTCAACTTCGCTTTTGTCGGGCTCGACACTGGAAACAACCCGACTGTTGCTTTCGGTTTCGCAACGACGGGAAACTACTTCGACGTGCTCGGTATTCATCCTTGTCTCGGCCGCTTCTTCAACAGCTCCGACGAGCGTGGGCCGAACAGTGCTCCGTATCTGGTATTGACCTATGCGTACTGGCACACTCGATTTCAGGATGATCGCAACGTTATCGGTCGCACCGTCCAACTGAACAAGCATGCCTACACGATCATCGGTGTGGCGCCGCCGGAATTTCACGGAACCTTGTTGTTCATCGCAGTCGATTTCTTCATGCCCATCGTCAACCAGCAGCAAGTGGAAGGTCAGGATCTTCTGAAGGATCGTGGAACCACACACGGAGTTTTCGAAACGATAGGGCACCTGAAACGCGGAGTGACTCCCGAACAGGCCGAAGCGGACATCAATAGTGTCGGCGCATATCTGGAAAAGACTTATCCCAAAGAGTTCAGCCAGAAGAAAGCGGTCCTCGGGCATACCGGATTGACGTCGTTTGGCACCGCTGTACGCCAATTCATGATCGGCCTCACGCTGTTGGCCGGCCTGATTCTGCTGGCGGCCTGTGCCAACCTGGGAAGCCTGTTCGCGGCCCGTGCTGCCGATCGCGCGCGCGAAGTCGCTCTCAGGCTGGCGCTGGGCTCCAGTCGCCGGCGCATTCTGCGGCAGTTGTTGACAGAAGCTGTCTTGATTTCCCTGATGGGCGGAGTCCTTGGACTGATCGGCAGCATTCTGTTACTTCGGCGGATCAGTGCCTGGCAGCCGTTCCAAGGGGCCCCGCTGCACTTACCCGTGACGCCCGATACGAAGGTATACCTGGTGGCTTTGGCCTTAGCGTTGATTAGCGGACTTCTCTTTGGGATCGTTCCCGTCCGGCAAGTATTACGGGCGAATCCGTATGAGATCGTCAAAGCCGGTTCGAGCGGCAAGCCTGGGCGACGGTTCACGTTACGTGACGTGCTGCTTGCCGGACAGATTGCCATCTGTGCGGTCTTAGTAACGTCTTCGCTAGTTGCGCTGCGCGGGCTCGTGCGCTCGTTACAAAGTGATCTTGGATTTGAGCCTCGCAATACGATGCTCGTCAGCACAAACCTGGCCATGGCCGGTTACACCGGCGAGCAGCTGTCCGAAATGCAGAAGCGCATGATTCAAGCGCTCGAGAGCATTCCGGGTATTGAACGGGCAGGCCTGGTGAATAACTATCCTCCGCTTGTCTATGCCGCCGGGAGTCGCACCAACGTCTACAAGGAAGGTGTTACGGACTTCAAGCCGGCGAGCGTCGCGGTCAGGCCGTACCGGTACGACGTATCGCCGGAGTACTTCCGCGCAGCGGGAACGGCACTATTGGCAGGTCGAGACATCAGTTGGCACGACGACAAAGCTGCTCCTGCCGTGGCCGTGGTGAACCGTCAGTTTGCTGTTCGGATGTTTGGTTCCGTCACGGATGCGGTCGGTCGCTACTACAAGATTCAGGACGGAACTCGCATCCAGGTGGTTGGTGTAGTGGCGGATGGCAAGTACATGAGCCTCACCGAAGATCCCGAGCCCGCGATCTTCCCGTCCTTCCTGCAGTCGCCGACCAGCGCGTCAGTCATCATCGTCCGATCAGAACGTGATCCCCAACAGTTGGCCGGAGAGATCCGCAGCCGATTGCACGGTCTGGACTCGGGGCTGCCGGTGGATACGGCGACCTGGACGACCCAACTCGAACTCGTGCTCTTTCCCGGCCGGATGGCGACAATGTCGCTCGGTACGCTCGGCATGATGGGCGCCATCCTTTCTGTTACGGGCATCTTTGGCATGGCCGCGTACTCCGTCAGCAAGCGGCTGCGCGAATTGGGCATTCGCATTGCCCTGGGTGGCCGCCGGAGCGAAGTGTTGAGTACAGCACTAGGCCGGGCCGTTAAACTTCTGGCGCTTGGTTCCACCGTTGGATTGGTCCTTGGGATTCTTGCCAGCCGTGTTCTGGCGTTCATTGTGTATCAAGCAAGTCCGCGCGATCCGCTGGTGCTCGCCGGAGTCATTCTGGCGATGGCCCTGCTGGGAATGGCCGCGACATGGATTCCTGCGCGCCGCGCGCTGTCGGTGAATCCTCTGATCCTGCTCCGCGAGGAATAGTCATCCAAGAAACACTAAGGGCGGCCATTGCTGGCCGCCCTCATTGCGGATTGTCCTTGCGAAGCAGTCTCTAGACGCTCTTGACGTTCTCTGCCTGCCAGCCCTTCGGGCCTTTCACAACGTCGAACTGCACTTGCTGACCTTCCTGCAGGCTGCGGAATCCACTGGCCTGAATGGCGGAGAAATGCACGAAGACATCCTCGCCGTTCTGGCGGCTGATGAAACCGTAGCCCTTGGCGTCGTTAAACCACTTCACTGTTCCTGTTTCCATGTTGTTGCTTGTTCCTTTTGTCTTGATGTAGCGCTGAAACTTTCGGGATTCTTCTGCAGGCAGGTCACACGCTGGGTTAAGCGGAGATGCTTGTACTGCGAAGGAACTCTAAAGGTCAAACGCAATTTCATTGTACATCAAAGTGCCTCAAAATAGCTACACAATTCGCACGCGAGGCTGGCTAAACAACAGAAACAACGGATGTTATCTCCCGACAGCAAGGTAAAAACAGGCTTGAAATTTGCCACCTTTGCGGGAAACAATCATCATAAAGAAATGCGCTGCCGGATTCTAATCATCTCCGTTTTATTAACCACCACTTCGTGCTGGGCGGGCATTGTGGAGAGCGTTCGATATGCGCTCGCACAGAACAACTTCTCAGCGGCTGAATCGGAACTGAATTCTTATCGAAGCCAGCGCGGTACCGACGCTGAATACCTGGAAGCATACTCGTGGATGGGACGCGTTGCCCTCGACCTCCGGCAGTACGATCAGGCGGACGCGTACGCGAAGCAGACCAAGACATTGGCGATGGAACAGTTGAAGCAACGTCCACTGGATGCCGAACCACATCTGCCTCTTGCGTTGGGGGCAGCACTAGAAGTGCAGTCACAGGTTCTCGCCGCGCGCGGGCAAAAGCCACAAGCAATCGCGTTATTGCAATCTGCTCTCCGGACTTATGGAAACACCTCGATCCGCGACCGCATCCAGAAGAATCTCAATCTGCTGTCCTTTCAGGGCAAGGTCGCACCTGTTCTAAAGTCCGATCAATTTCTGGGAGCGCCGCTGCCGGCAGCGGACTCGTTGAAGGGATCGCCTGTGCTGCTGTTCTTTTGGGCGCACTGGTGCGGGGATTGCAAAGCAGAAGCGCCGATCATCGCGCAGTTGCGATCGGAGTATGCAGCCAAGGGATTGAAAGTGGTTGGCCCCACGCGGTTCTACGGCTACACGGCGCAAAGCGAACACGCATCACATGAAGAAGAGTTGCGATACATCGATGCCGTGCGGCACCGCTTCTACAGCGGCTTAATGGACATGCCCGTTCCGATCAACCAATCGAACTTCGAAGTGTACGGGGCATCGACAACGCCGACCCTGGTGCTGGTGGATCGTGCGGGAAAAGTGGCCTGGTACCACCCTGGGGCGGTGACGTACGGCGAGTTGCGGCAAGAGGTTGAGAAGGTGGCATCAAGATAGCTCTACAGGCCAGGCACAGCCCTCCAATCCTGGGGAGCGCGATTTTTGCGTTCCGAAGGACCTGTGCAATTTGCCGGAAGCACCAGTGCTGCAAGCCATTGCAGATTTCTTCGCTTTGCTCGGGATGACTAGGTGTCAGATCTTTTCCTGTCAGCATCCCTTGATGAGAACTAGTTCGCTCGCACGATCTCCATGGAACACAACCATCCATGGACCCCTACGGACGAACAGTACGTCTTGTCCTGTCCGACCAGAAGAGAGGTAACAATTCTGCAGGTATGGCGAGGCTTGCGCTAGGGGTGTCAGGTACCCAAATCGGCTTCGCAGCTGTTCCCTCGTCTTTCCCAGAATCATCTTTTCTCGGTCGACATCTCCGATCATCGTCCCGGCGGCTCTGTCGGCGTCCATTGTGGGGAGGCCGGTTTTCCAGAGCACATATTGTATGTTCTTGGGGTCGTCCTGGGATGGATACAACATCACCCAACCAACAAGAAAGACAGTGAAGAAACCGAGAACAATCAGGATCAACATCGTGCTTCTTGGCATGATTTAGCTCGACAGATGCCTGATCTCAACTAGCCTGCCTTTACTTTTCTGTCTTCCAGGACTTCCGCCAGTCGTCCGGTCTTCACGTCGTAGATAAAACCGCGCACCGGAATCTGCTTCGGAATCCACGGGTGCGATTTTACTTTTCGCACCTGCTCGCGGACGTTTTCTTCGAGATTGTCGAATGCGTAGAAATGCGCGGGCTCGCTGGCGACGGTGCCCATCTTCTCCGTCAGCTTCGCGCGCAGTTCGTATTCCTTCACCTTCAGCAGCCCGCAGTCCGTGTGGTTGATGATGATGAACTCCTGCGTGTCGAGCAGGTGATGCGACACGATCAGCGAACGAATGGCGTCGTCAGTCGCAATGCCACCGGCGTTGCGGATCATGTGCGCGTCACCGGGACGGAGCCCCAGACAGTGCTCGAACAAAATTCGCGAATCCATGCAAGCAAGCACCGCCACGTGACGTCGTGGACGCACATTCAGATCGCCCAGGTCAAAGCTGCGGGCGAAAACCGCATTGGCGGCTAATAGATCGTCGGCTACAGACAAGGTCGGCTCCGTCGTTCGTCGTTGGTTGTTCGTCGCTAGCAAACGCCGGGTTGTCCAACGACCAACGACCGACGACCAACGACGGTTCAACTACCAGTTTACAATCGGCGCGTGAATCTGGACGACACAATCGTCGCCATCGCGACACCTGCCGGACGTGGGGGCATAGGAGTCATTCGTCTCTCGGGATCAGAGGCGCGCAAGATTGCCATCCCGATGCTGCGAGTGAAGCACGAACTTAGGCCCGGCCACGCAGTTTTTTGCGAACTGGTGGAACCTTCACAAAACAGTATTGAGACCGCCGGTCGCATCGACGAAGTCGTAGTCACGTACTTCGCAAAGCCGCACTCGTACACCACCGACGACGTTGTCGAAATCTCAGCTCACGGTTCTCCTGTCGTGCTTCGTCACATCGTCGAATTGTGTGTTTCTGCTGGAGCGCGTCTCGCGGAGCCCGGTGAATTCACGATGCGTGCCTTCCTGAACGGCCGCATCGACTTAACGCAGGCCGAAGCCGTTCGTGACCTGATCGACTCGCAGACGCTGTATCAGGCTAAGGTGGCGGCACAGCAACTCGAAGGCACCCTCTCGCGCCGGTTGCAACCGATCAAGCAAAAGCTCGTCGAGTTGATCGCACTGCTCGAAGCAGGCATCGATTTCGCGGAAGATGATGTGTCGGTGCTGCCTGATCCGAAGATTCTCGAACACATCTCCTCCGTCTGCTCTCCGCTCAACCAACTGGCCGCCAGCTTCGCTTACGGAAAGATCGTGCACGAAGGATTAACGTTGGCGATTGTCGGGCGCCCGAATGTTGGCAAATCCAGTTTGTTTAACCGTTTGGTCGAACGGGAGCGCGCGATCGTGACAGCGACTCCGGGAACCACGCGCGATCTCGTCAGCGAAACCGTCGCGATCGGCGGTATCCCGGTAAAGCTCGTCGATACTGCCGGAATTCGCAAATCTGCAGATGAGGCAGAGTCGATCGGCATTCAGAAGTCAATGGAGGCGCTGGCAGATGCGGATCTCGTGCTCGTGGTGCTCGACGCCTCCCAGCGTCCTACGGGTGAAGACGCAGAACTGTTGCGCCAAGCTGAAACGCGGCCGTTGATTCTCATAGGAAATAAGTCTGATTTAGGGATCAGGGATCAGGAAACTGGCTTAGGCCATTTGCAGCCCGCCGAAAAATGGAAACTGATTCCTACTTCCGCCGCGACCGGTATGGGTATCGCCGAATTGCGCACTGAGATACTTCTCCACATCGGAGGAGAGGAAGCTTCGCATGCCGAGGCGGGATTTCTGACCAATATCCGGCATCAACGCTTAATCCAGGATTCGATTGCCGCGTTGCAGTCGGCCAACACTGCCGTCGCCGAGAAAATTCCACACGAGATGTTGCTGCTGGATCTTTACAATGCACTGCGGCCACTCGATGCAATCACGGGAGCGACCACGACCGATGACATTCTCAACCTGATCTTCAGCACGTTCTGCATTGGGAAGTGAGAAGGTAAGTTATCTGATGCCGCGAAGCTTCATGATGATCAGCCCGCCAACCACCAGCACGAGGTAGGCAAAGGAGAAGATGTAATAGAGCCATTTGATTTTGGGCCAGACAAACGCAGGCCACTTATCAGCCAACTTGTCGGTGAAGGTCTCTCCCATCCGTGGTGGCAAGGCGGCCTCTTCGGAATCGGGCTTCCATCCGGAAGCGATCCATGTTGCGCGAAGATTCGAGATCAAAAGAGCCGTAATGATGATTCGCACAACACCGATGCCTGGCGAATTCAACGTCACGAAAATAAATGTCGCCAGCGAGTCCACCACGTAATAGATCAATATCACTGCCGCGGCGTAGGGGTTGTGCTCACGCACTCCCACTCCGCCCAGATGGAAAATCAAGAACACCATCAAGCCTGTAATCGGCTGCCCTCCGAGGACAAGAAAAAGAAGTGAAACTAGGCCTACGAACGTACACACCCAGAAGCCCTGTACGGCGAGGTAATCCACATCGGCACCGCTTTGAATCGAAGGCCAGAACAGGCTCTTCAGGCGGCTTTCGCTGCGAGTGCTGGAATCGGACAACCCTAGCGTTTGCATGGTGGAGGATTAAAGCGCAGCCCTGGCGGGTTGTCTAGAGAAAAGTCGGGGTCACTTCGAGAGGCGTCCCATGACAGCCCGGAAGAGCTGATCAAACGACCGACCCCCAGCTTCCTTCGTTACAACTGCCAATGCCTTCTCAGCCGCTGGCCGTTGGTAGCCCAAGTTCACGAGCGCGGAGAGCACATCCTCCTCGGTCGCATTCCTTGTCGGCACGGCCGCGGACACGGTTGCCCCGCTCTCTGGCAGCTTATCGCGCAACTCCAGCACCATGCGCTCGGCTGTCTTCTTGCCGATACCTGGGATACGCGTGAGACGTGCCACGTCATTTCCGCGAATGGCCCCGACCATTTCATCCGCTGCCATGCCGCTCAGGATCGTGATCGCAAGCTTCGGCCCAATGCCACTTACCGTAATCAGCCTCTCGAACAGGACCTTCTCTGTGGCGCGGAGAAATCCATAGAGAGCAAGAGCGTCTTCGCGGACGTGTGTATGGATGTACAGCGCGACTTCCGCCCCGACTGCCGGCAAATCTGAAAAAGTCGGAACGCTGATGGTGACGTCATAGCCGACGCCGGCTGTTTCCACGATGGCCTGGTTAGGGTGCTTAACGAGCAGCTTTCCGCGGAGATGAGCGATCATTCTGCCAACATTGTAGCGGGTGGGATAGACAGCGGCTGGGGCCGCTCTTAGAATCGGTTCGTTATGGGTCCAAAGACGCGCCGCTTTCCCAGCCGAGCATTGAGAGTCGCGACGACGTTAGCCTTATCGTGCGCCTCCGCATTCGGACAGCAAAACGGATTTGACCTCGATGGACATGCGAAAGATCCTTTCCGAGCCAGTTCGGGAAGGGTCGTGGTGCTCGTGTTTCTGCGGCGCGACTGCCCGGTCTCGAGCCGATACGCTCCTGCCATTCAAGAGATCAGCAAGCGGTATGCCGATCGTGCTGCTTTCTGGCTGGTATATCCGGATAAGAACGATAGTGCGGAGGCAATTCGGAAATCTGTAGAAGAATATGGATATCATCTTCCAGTTTTGCGTGATCCAGACCGCGCGCTGGTCAAATTGAGTCACGTGCAGATCACTCCTGAAGTCGCCGTTTTTGACCAGAGACAGCATCTCGTTTACGACGGCCGAATCGACGATTGGTATATCGATCTGGGACGCTCTCGCCCCGCGCCTACGACGCACGAACTCGAAGACGCGATTGGAGCTGCTGTATCCGGAAACACGGTCGCACACAGTGAAGTTCGGGGAGTTGGATGCTACATATCCGATCTGGACTGAGCTTTCCGAAGCACAAGGTTTGGGCCCTTAGTGTTCTTGTCATCGCCACGTTTGGCATCGCGTCCTTTTCGGCTCATCCATCTCCACCTCAGGCTGAAGCTGCAGCACCTAAAATCACATTCAATCGTGACGTGGCTCCTATCATTTTCCATTCTTGTTCAAGCTGTCATCGGCCGGGGGAAGCCGCACCGTTCTCGCTGCTGACTTACTCCGATGTTAAGAAGCACGCGCGGCAAATCGCGGAGGTAACGCACTCCCGCAGCATGCCGCCCTGGCTTCCGGAGCCGCAAGAACTCAAGTTCGCCGATGAACTGCGCCTGACAGACAACGAAATCAAACTCATCGGAACTTGGGTTGAACAAGGTTCGATTGAAGGGGACACGCGCGATCTGCCCCCGCAACCAAAGTTCGTGGAAGGTTGGCATCTCGGGAAACCGGATCTGATTCTGACCGCCAGCAAGCCGCTCACCCTTTCCCCCCAGGGAACCGACACATACTGGAACTTCATCTTCCCTATCCCGATTCAAGAAACAAAATGGGTGAAGGCAGTTGAAATTCGTCCTGGCGACAAGCGCTATGTGCATCACGCCAACATTCTGGTCGACCGCTCCGGCGATTCTCGCAAGCGCGAGGCCGAGCCTGGCGCGGGGTTCGGCGGCATGGAGATTCGCATCGAGTCCCAGATGTTTGATCCAGACAGCCACCTGCTTTTTTGGAAGCCGGGAACTGTCCCGGCCGAGGAGCCCGAAGGAATGCCCCTGCGCCTCGATAGGGGCACGGACCTCATTCTCAACACTCACCTCCAGCCCTCGGGGAAGCCGGAAGTGATTCAGCCGAGCATCGGACTCTATTTCACTCCACACGCCGCGACAAAATTTCCGATGTTGATGCAACTGGAGAATGATCTGAAACTTGACATCCCAGCTGGTGAAAAGAATTTCGTTGTGACCGACGACTTTGCGATTCCGATTGAGGTCGATCTCATGGCGATCTATCCGCACGCGCATTATCTGGGAAAAGACATTCAGGCGTTTGCAACTCTTCCCGACGGAAAGAAAGAAACACTCATCCATATTCCTCAGTGGAATCTGAACTGGCAGGCGGTTTATCGATACGCAAAGCCGGTGCGCCTGCCCAAAGGGACCACTGTGAGCCTGCGCTACGTTTACGATAACTCTTCTGACAACCCACTGAACCCGAATCGTCCGCCAGCGCGAGTTGTGGGAGGAAATCGTTCGAGCGATGAGATGTGTCACCTGTGGCTGCAAGTATTGCCGGTGAATTTCGACGACGCGCGGGGAGATCCGCGCATGGTTCTGCAGGAGGCCCTTGCGCGCCACAATGTCGCAAAGAATCCTGCTGACTTCGAGGCGCACTACAATCTCGCTGCCATGCTGCAGGCGAAAGATAAAGTTGACGAGGCAATCGGCGAATATCAGGCAGCCGTGAAGTTGCGTCCGGCAGACGCCGTCGGGAACAATGCGCTGGGAGCGGCGCTTGTGGCGCAGGGACATCCCGCGGAAGCTACCGAGTACCTGCGGAAGGCACTCCAGGTACGCCCAGACTATTTCGATGCTCATTACAACTTGGGATTTGCGTTGGCGGGCCAGGATGATTTCGCCGAAGCAGTCGAACAGTTTCGTCTGGCGTCGCGACTGCAGCCGAATGATGCCGCCGCAGAAGCAAACCTCGGAGTCGCTCTGGCGCAAATGGGTCGCTATGATGAAGCAAGGTCCCACCTGCAACGTGCTCTAGAGCTTGATCCTGAACAACCCGTTGCAAAAGAGAATCTGCAGGTTCTGAAAGAAATGAGCGGGCATTAGCCTGGGAATGCCTGTCCGCAAAGTGCCTGCGACTTGTGCTCTAATTCTCGCTATGAGAGCGCGATTCTGTGTCCTCCGTCTCGCGTATTGCGCGGGACTTCTGCTTTCACTCACTTCTACTGGTCTCGGACAGCAGTCTGCTCCGCCTGAAGCGCCAAGCGCTACGCCACGTGCGGCCGCAGACTTTGCGGATGCCCGAAAGCTGATGCAACAGGGCAAAATCGACGAAGCCATTGCAGACTTGCAGACGATTGAGGCGCGCAATCCTTCCACCAAAGGGCTCGCTCAAGAGATTGGAACCGCCTACTACAAAAAGAGCGACTATCCGAAAGCCATTGAATATTTGAAGAAAGCTACGGCTGCGGACCCGACGAATGACGAGGCGGCTCAGTTGCTGGGATTGTCCTACTATCTGGGCGGGCATCCCGCAGAGGCCATTCCCCTGCTCGAACGTGTGCAAGGGTGGTATCCGCGAGCGAACATTGACGCAGCTTACATTCTTGGCGTCTGCTACATTCAGACCAAGAACTACGATCAGGCGCGCAAATCCTTCGCAAAGATGTTTGATGTGCCCGGAGACTCGGCGCCCGCTTATCTATTTACGGCTCGCATGCTGTTCCGACAGGAATACGAACCCGTAGCCGAGGAGTATGCGCTCAAGGCCACAACACTCGATCCAAAGCTGCCTTTGGCTCACTTTCTGCTTGGCGAACTTTATATTTTCAAGTCACGAATTCCGGAAGCCATCGCGGAGCTTGAGAAAGAAATCGCGATCGATCCTGCGAACGCCGCGACATACTACAAGCTTGCCGATGCCTATTCGCACGTGCAGAAATACGACGATGCCGAGCGGCTGTTACAGCGCTCGATCTGGCTCGACGCAACCTCCACGGGCCCGTTCATCCTGATGGGCAAAGTACTGCAGAAGAAGGGTGAGTTGGATCTGGCTGTGCGGGCACTGCAGAGAGCCGCGTCTATGGACCCTAACAATCCAATGACCCACTACTACCTGGGTCAGGTCTATCGCGACATGGGAAGGAAACAGGACGCAGAAACCGAGTTGAATCTGTCGAAGGATCTACAGAGCCGGCAAAACTGAACCCCGCACGCAATTCTCTTACTGAAGGGTGGTTGCCTGCTCACGGCGACGAGCCTGAATCTCGATATAAACGTTCACCAGTGACACGGCCGCAGGTGTAACGCCAGGGATGCGCGACGCCTGTCCGATTGTGCGTGGACGAACCTTCGTCAGCTTCTCTTGCATCTCGCGAGAGAGTCCGCTGACCGAGCGGTAGTCGAACCACTCCGGAATCGCATGTTGCTCCGACTTCTTGAGGCGCTCCATGGCCCGCTGCTGCTGCAGCAGGTAGCCTTCATACTTGATTTCGGTTTCGACCGACTTTAGTTCGTTGCGGACCTCGGTGGAAAGCTTCCCTTCGGAAGGATTGCCGGAATTTCGGGCGAAGAAATCCGGCTCCAACTCCCTCAGTATCGGCACTAGTTGCTCGACCGAAAGTTCAGGACGCTTCATCAATTGCGCCAGCGTTTGCCCGGCCGCAGGCCCCATTTCCCCGTGTTCCGTTCCCGACAGCAAGCGAGGAGTTACACGTGTCGTCTCGAGCAGCTTCTTCATCTGCTCCATGCGCTCTTGCTTTGCCTGGAAATCGGCCCAAGCCTGATCAGAGATCAACCCCACGCGACGGCCGTGTGGGGTCAACCGCCGGTCCGCATTGTCGATGCGAAGATGCAGACGGAACTCCGCTCGGGACGTGAACATGCGGTACGGCTCGTTTGTTCCCTTGGAAATGAGATCATCAATCAGAATCGCGGTATAGGCTTCGGTACGGTCAAGGATCAACGGCGGTTGCTGCTTTACCTGCAAGGCTGCATTGATGCCCGCCATCAATCCCTGACACGCTGCCTCCTCGTACCCGGACGTTCCATTGATCTGACCCGCCAAAAATAGACGCGATATCTTCCGCGTCTCCAGCGTGCGCTCTAACTCTGTGGGATCAATAGAGTCGTACTCGATCGCGTAGCCAGGGCGAAGCATCTCGGCAGCGTCGAGCCCCGGAATCGACTTCAAGATTGCTAGCTGCACCTCGACCGGCAGCGAAGTACTCATGCCGTTTACATAAATCTCGTGCGTATTGAGTCCCTCGGGCTCAAGGAAAAGCTGGTGCATCTCCTTGTCGGGAAACTTGACGATCTTGTCTTCAATCGATGGACAATAGCGCGGACCAATCGACTGAATCTGCCCGCTGTACATCGGCGAGCGATGCACGTTCTCGCGAATTATGCGGTGCGTCTCGGATGTAGTCCATGCGATGTAGCAGGGCACCTGCGAGTCATGATGCGCGACACGCTTTGTGCGGAAACTGAATGGCGTTGGATCGTCATCCCCTGGCTGTACCGGAAAGCGCGACCAGTCGATCGTGCGTCCGTCGAGGCGTGGAGGAGTGCCAGTCTTTAGCCGGCATCCGCGCAGCCCCAGCTTCTTCAACGCCTCACCGAGAAGTACGGCGGGAGGCTCTCCGGAACGTCCAGCGGGATATTGTTCTTCGCCGCAATGGATCAACCCGTTGAGGAATGTACCCGTGGTAATGATCACCGCTTGAGCGCCCACAGTGCGGCCGTCGCGAAGTTTAATTCCGAGGACCTTCATGCGGTCGTCGGCCGTCGGTCGTTGGTCCTTGGCCAAACCGTCCCCACCGGAGCTTTCGGCTAACGACGAACGATTATCCACCAACGACGGTTCCACAATCAGATCCGCTACTTCCGCCTGCTTGATCTTCAGATTTGGCTGCGACTCGAGCACTTCGCGCATCTTCAATCGATACGCTTGCTTGTCACACTGGGCTCGCGGAGACCACACCGCCGGACCGCGCGAGGTATTCAGAAGACGGAACTGGATGCCGACCGCGTCGGTAATCTCGCCCATGATGCCGCCGAGCGCATCCACCTCACGAACGAGATGTCCTTTCGCGATTCCGCCAACTGCCGGATTGCACGACATTTGCGCAATCAAGTCGACGTTCAATGTGTACAGCGCGGTCTTGAGGCCCATGCGCGCCGCCGCCATCGCAGCTTCACATCCGGCATGGCCGGCGCCGACGACGACAACCTCGAATTGTTCGGTGAACTGCATGATTCCTTAATTAAGAAATCCCAGTGGAGCGGGCCTTTCGCAGGAGCGGGTGCATCGATTGTAACAAGTCAGCCGTCACATTCTTTTCGATGCTGGCTATCTGAGGAAGACAGCTTGCTGACATGCGCCCTTGCCCGTATATTGGGCTGTCCCACCTTATCTTCAGGAGAAGTATGAACACCAACGATTTCTTCCAGCAACTGAATGCTCGTGTCGCCAAGTACGACCTGCTCTGCCATCCCTTCTATAAAGCATGGTCAGCTGGCCGGTTGACCCGTGAAGACCTTCGCGAATACGCGCAAGATTACTACCATCACGTAGAAGCGTTTCCTTCCTATCTGGCGTCTCTTAGCGTGCGTTTAGAAGACGGCGAACTGCGCCGCGCCGTGCTGTCGAATATGTGCGAGGAGAAGGGAATTGATGGATCGACCGGAAAAGGAGCCATTCCGCACTCCGATCTCTGGCTCGATTTCGCGGAAGGCATGGGATCGACTCGCAACCTGGAGTGGCATACTCCCGTGCCTGAGATCCGGCAGGTGATGCGATATTTTCGCCAGGTTGCCGAGGAGGGATTGCCCGAGGAGGCGCTTGCCGCTTTCTATGCGTACGAGTCGCAGGTTCCCCGGATTGCGACCGAGAAAGAGCGCGGCCTGCGCGAAATGTACGGCGCAGACGACAAGACTTGCGGATATTTCGCCCTCCACGCTGAGGCAGACGTGTACCACGCGAAAGTATGGCGCGGATTGCTCGAGAAGCGGCTTGCGGAGCATCCCGATGCTGCAGATGCGGCCTTGGACGCCGCAGAGAACGCCGCACGAATGCTGTGGCAAGCGCTCGACGGAATTGATGCACGTCGAAATGCCTTGGCTATTGCATGAGGATAGCTGCTAGAGAATCGCGAGGACCAGGCCACCGGGAAGGTGGCCGTCTCGTTTGGCTGCATTTTGTGATGGCCGTTAGTATGCTCGCCGTCATGGCCAGTGGACAAAGCCGGGAGTCAGGTGAAGGCTCTCAGCCCGCACAACTCGGTCACATGAGCGCACAGGAAATTGCGGAACTAGAGAAGAGCGCGGAGTCCGGAGATCCGGCTGCTCAATTGAGACTTGGAGCAGCATACCGGAAGGGTAATGGAGTACCGAAGAATGACGAGCTCGCATACAAATGGATTCGGAAATCTGCAGAACAGGGCGACGCTCACGCGGAAAACAGTTTGGGAACGATGTATCGGCTAGGCGAGGGCGTGAGTCGGGATAAGGTAGAGGCGCTAGGCTGGTATCAGAGGGCGGCACGTCACGGGAGCGCCGAGGGCATGTTCAATCTGGGCACCTGTTACTACAACGGCGACGGCGTCGCCTCGAATGAATATACAGCTTACGCCTGGTTTCTTGTTGCTCAGGAGCAGGGTGATCCGGTTGCGAATGATGCGGTCCAGCGATCTGCAGCCACGATATCGAAAAAAGACGCCGCAGATGTTTTCGCTCAGATTGGGGAGATGTACGACAAAGGTGCAGAACTCCCGAAGAACGACTCGAGAGCTCTAATGTGGCTGCGGAAAGCAGCAGAGAGCAGCCCTCGCGGCATGGTTCTATTGGCGGTGCATCTGCTGAATGAGCCCGATGGCAAGTCGCACTACGCAGAGGCGGTCCAACTCTGCAAAGCAGCTGCGACTAATTTCGCTCAAGGACAGCGTTGTCTTGGTTATTTGTACCGAAAGGGGATAGGAGTTGATCAGGATCCCCGAAAAGCACTGGAATGGTATAGAAAAGCAGCTGACCGAGACGATGGCTTAGCTCTATCCGAACTTGCCGGCATGTATGCCTCCGGCGAAGGGACGAAGATAGACAGGCCTGAAGCTTTCATGGCATATTTCCGAGCCAGTCGATTAGGCGTAAACGGTGCCCCTCAAAAAGCACTTGCGTTATGGCGCCAGATGAACAAGGAAGATCAGAAGAAGACCGGTAAGAAGCTGCGCGCTCAATCACTCGATCCCGACAAAGTAATTGCTGTACTCGAAGCACTGCCGCCCTCTTAAGCTGTTCAACTCTCTCAGCAAGGAAAACACCTGCTAAATGGCAAAGTCAATTCCTGTCGGAGCGCGCGGCGAAGCGACCGAAACCGTTGAACTTAAGCACACCCTGACCTCCCACCATCCGGAGTTGCCTCCCGTCTACTCGACTCCAGACATGATTCGACTCATGGAAACGGCTGCGTTTCACGCGCTTCAGCCCTACTGCCAAGGCGATGAAATCACGGTGGGAACATCGATCCACGTCGAACACCGTGCGGCGAGCGGTATCGGTTCACATGTCAAAGCCGAGGCCATCCTCGAATCGTTCGATGGGCGCTTCTACACATTGAGGGTGACCGCCCGCGATGATGGGCAGGAGATTGGAAGAGGTACTGTGGGCCGCGCGGTGGTAAGCATCAGTAAGCTTCAGGAAAAGATGAAGAGTGGCCCTCGCTGACGTCATCCAATCTGTATGCCGAATTCCGAACAGAAGAAAAAAACGAACGCCTTTCTCGCCATGCATACGGACCCGGGCACAGTGTTGCTGCCGAATGTATGGGACGCCGCCAGCGCCCGCATCATCGAAGACGCGGGGTTCCCGGCAATTGCAACGACCAGTGCCGGAATCGCCTTCGCAAACGGATTTCCAGACGGTCAGAAAATCAGTGCTTCTCAAATGCTTGCGGCTGTGGCGCGGATCGCCCTAGCGGTGAGCGTTCCCGTCACCGCCGATGTCGAGGCGGGATACGGAGAGACTCCCGAACTCGCCGCAGACACAGCGCGCCAAGTGATCGAGGCTGGCGCAGCAGGTATGAACTTTGAAGACGCGACCGGAGATGCCAGCCGTCCTCTCACTGAATTGTCTCTGCAACTGGAAAGGATCAAAGCGATTCGGGAGGTGGCGCGAAAGTCCGACGTGGCGCTGGTGCTCAATGCACGCACTGACGTTTACCTTCTTCAAGTAGGTGAGGCGAGCAAGCGGTACGATGAGGCCGTACGCCGGCTGGCCGCGTTTCGCGATGCGGGTGCGGATTGCGTATTCGTCCCAGGGATTCGAGACATCGAGACCATCCGGCGCGTTGTTCGGGATCTCAAGTGTCCGGTCAACATTCTTGCAGTCCCAGGCTCTCCCAGTGTTCAGGAACTGGCGGAACTGGGAGTGAAACGGATCAGCCTTGGCTCGGGTCCCATGCGCGCAGCCATGGGAATGCTGCGCACAATTGCGGAGGAATTGAAGACTGCGGGTACCTACGACCAGATGGCGAGCGCACCCTCGCACGCGGCGATGAACCAATTGATGACCGCAAAATCGAAACCGGAAACTGAGAACTGAGAACTCCCATTCTCATCGGCGTCATCTCCGACACGCACGGCCTGCTTCGTCCTGAAGCGCTCGACGCCCTTCGCGGATCCGAACACATTATCCACGCCGGAGATGTAGGTGATCCCGAGATCCTCGACCAGCTTGCATCCCTTGCTCCGATCACAGCGGTGCGAGGAAATGTCGACAAAGGCAAGTGGGCCAACAGATTGCCTGATACCGCAGTCGTCGAGATTGGCGAAGTTTCAATCTACGTGCTTCATGATCTCGGACAACTCGATCTCAAGCCCGAGGCGTCAGGATTCAGCGTGGTAGTCTCCGGCCACAGCCACATTCCGAAACAAGAAACCCGAAAAGGCGTCCTCTACTTCAATCCCGGAAGCGCAGGACACCGCCGGTTCAAATTGCCGATCTCTATCGGGAGAATCGCCATTGAGGGCGGGGGCGTTCGCGGCGAGATCGTCACGCTACAATCCTCCTAGGATGTCGATCGAATTTCATCTGGAGAGAACTGCGGGCAAAGCCCGGACCACGCGTCTTCGCACACCGCATGCCGAAATTGCAACTCCTGTGTTTATGCCGGTAGGAACGGTCGCATCGGTAAAGGGGGTTCCGCAGGACACACTCGAAGATCTCGGCGCTCAGATCATTCTTGGGAATACCTACCACCTCTATTTGCGTCCCGGCCTTGAAACCATAAGAAAACTTGGCGGCCTCCATGGATTCATGTCGTGGAATCGGGCCATCCTCACCGATTCTGGGGGATTTCAGGTCTTCAGTTTGAGCGAACTTCGCAAGGTCACTGAGGAAGGTGTCACCTTTCGATCACACCTCGATGGCTCCTCGCACTTCTTCAGTCCCGAGAGCGCGATGGAGGCGCAGATCGGCCTGGGCGCAGACATCATTATGGCTTTCGACGAATGCACCGAGTACCCAGCGGACCAGGCAAGGATGCGGGAATCGATGGAAATGACGGCGCGCTGGGCGGCACGGAGCAAGAAGTACTTCGAGGATCACAAGAGGGAGGTTCCGTGGACGGTTTCAAGTTTCAAGTTCCAAGCCTCGAGCAACCAGGACAATCGAGACTCGAAACCTGACACTCGAAACTCAGAGCACACCCAGTCCCTCTTCGGCATTGTGCAAGGCGGCATGGACCGCGCCCTTCGCAAGGAATCTGCTGAACGCACCATCGAGATTGATTTCCCCGGTTACGCGATCGGCGGACTGAGCGTCGGAGAGCCCCGGGACCTCACCCGCGAGATCGTCGAGTCTACGCTCGAACATCTTCCCAAGGACAAACCCCGCTATCTGATGGGCGTAGGGACCCCGGAAGAGATCGTCGAGTACGCCAATCTCGGCATCGACATGATGGATTGTGTTCTGCCCACGCGGGCGGCGCGGCATGGACTCTTGTTCACGTCCGAAGGAAAGGTTTCGATCAAACAGGCCCGATATGCGCAGGATCAAGACCCGCTAGATCCCAACTGCCCTTGCCGCGTATGTCATCGCTACTCGCGGGCCTATTTGCGCCATCTTTATGCATCCAACGAAGTATTGGCGCAGGTCTTGAACACCATCCACAACCTGAGTTTCTACCTTGACACTATGAAGCGCGTGCGGCATTCTATTTCACTTGGGGAAGTGAACCGTTTTCTTTCTGGTGTCCGGTCTCGACCGGAACGCTGAGCTCTAAGGAAGGACCT
>Ga0335082_10000409_pt1 | contig 44511 bp, 37 predicted proteins | sample Lox_Sample_41_FD_206718 | JGI IMG/M metagenome (GOLD analysis project Ga0335082, IMG submission 206718) | Soil microbial communities from Loxahatchee National Wildlife Refuge, Florida, United States - Lox_Sample_4.1 | ecosystem: Environmental > Terrestrial > Soil > Wetlands | place: USA...
GATCTCCGGGACACCGAACGCGCTCTGGTCGGCTTGCAGCTTCGGCCCGGAAAAAATTAGCAACACCGTTGCGTTCTCTGGGTTTTAGTGGATAATGACCGCAACTCGGGTTTTCATTTGTGGGGTTGTATGGGAAATAAGGCGGTAATTCCTTTCAACGAATTCGCTTTTGAGGATGGCGCCCAGATTATCGATGCCATCCGCACCGGTAGTGTCGACGCTTTCGTCATCGAAGAACGCGATGGCCAAACCGTCTACACGCTGGCCAACACCGATCTGCCTTACAGCGCTCTTGTGCAGCGCATGCAGCAAGGGGCAGCGATGCTCAATTCCGACGGCCGCGTCGTCTTCTGCAATCCCAGCCTGGCAACCCTTCTCGGTACCCGCCAGGAAGACATGGTGGGTCTTCCTTTCGAGGACATCATCCTGCCTGATGATCGGCCGGTCTTGCAAAAGCTGCTGCAGGAACTTCAGAACGGTTCCTGCGAAGGCGAACTTCGCCTCCGCCGCTTCGATCAGTCGTTTATTCCAGCCCGTTTCTCGCTGACAACTTTGTCCCGCGACAACTCCATCACGGGCGTCCTGGTCAGCGATCTGACCTCCGAGAAATCGTATGCGGAACTCGCTTCCCGCATTCAATCCGTCCAGGACGAGGAACGCAAGAAGATTGCGCGCGACTTGCACGACAGCGTCGGGCAATTGCTCAGCGCCCTCGGCATGAACCTTTCCCGTCTGCAGAACGAGTCCCGCGACCTTCCATCCAGTTCTGCCAATTTGCTCTCCGACTCCGCGTCCATGGTCGATCAGGTCACACGCGAAATTCGCACTATCTCTCATCTCCTCCATCCGCCGCTTCTCGACCTCGCCGGCCTCGAATCCGCCATCCGCTGGTACGTCGACGGCTTCTCGCACCGCAGCAATATTAACGTCGACTTGCAGACGGATTCCGACCTCGGCCGTCTTCCCGACGAAGTGGAAATCTGCCTCTTCCGCGTCGTGCAGGAGTGCCTTACCAACGTGTACCGGCACTCGGGTGGAGATTCCTGCTCGATCTCCATCAAGCGCGATGGCCAGGTTGCTCATCTCGACATCCGTGATAACGGCCACGGATTCTCCAAGACAGCGGATGGACAACCCTCGGCCGGAGTTGGCCTCAGAGGAATGCAAGAGCGCCTCCGCCCCCTCGGTGGTACGTTACAGGTTCAGTCCACTGAGAGCGGCACAACTGTGACGGTTGTGGTTCCCGTACCTGCGAAATCGGAGGCTTAATCAGCTGTCCGAGTCGCACTACGAAGTAGTTTTTGGATTGAGTAATTCCATTTGTTGGACGTTCAACGAAGACAGCTCTACGTCAGCGATTCCCAGTTGCTGACACTTCGCGATCCAGCCTTGCGCAGATAACTTCCCGGACATCATCTGCTCGAAGAGCGGGAAGATGTTTGTGCTGTCTGACGGGGCGCTCAGTTCCAGAATCCCTGGTTGCAAATTGATCTTCCATCCTCGTTCGACCAACGCTAAGGCGAGGGCCGCGCCGAAGAAAAACGCGGCTCGTTGTGTGCGTTGCTCCGGGCCCAGAAGCATGCCCTTCGGATCCCGCATCTTTGATCCCACTTGCAGCAACTTTGGAATCTGGTCGGGCAGAGCTCCTGCTGTTACTCCTTCAAGCGCACTGGCGTACTCCTGGGTGAATTTCTTCCAGGCCGGAAGAGTGACCTTCTCGGCTACTTCGTCCCATGACACCAGTTGAAGCGTGCCTGCCTTCATGTCAGGATTCGCGGCTTCGAGGAAGTGAAGTTCGGTTCGCTCGATGTGTTCAAGCAAGTGACGGGCAGGGTGCGCGTCCTCGGCCACGAATGCAGATTCTAGTTTTTCCACGGCTTCGATCCGATCGCGCAGGGGAGGATGCGTGTCGTAAGGATTCTGCTTTGTTTCCTGTAGCTGGCGATGGATGTTCTTGCTAATCTGCTCATCGATCGAAGGTACAGCAATGAAGCGGGCGAATCCCTCTCCAATCCCCGGAAGCCCACCGTCGCTAAGCACCGGGGAAACTTCGCTGTTCCAGTAAGCCGGCCATGCCATGTCGGCGCCATGAATCGCGCGCAGTCCGTCGATGAGAGGCTGACGGCCGGCAATGAGGCACGCCAGTTCATCGGCACGATATTCTCTCTGGCGCGACGCAAGGTTGATGGCTCGCAGGAAAAGCTGGAAGTACCACTTCATCAAAGTGGCAACGACCGTATACATGATGCCGAGAATGGCGATGCGCGCCAGTTCACTGACCGAGCCGATGTTCTCGAAAATGCGTACCATCGCTCGCTGCGTCTTATGAACCCATAGACCCAGGCTAATGTCGCCGCCGTAGTAATGCGCGAATTCGTGGGCAAGCACGGCGCGGAACTGTGAAACCGTCAGGATTGCAAGCAGAGGAAGTCCCAGTCCCATGACACGCCGGCTGCCGAATCCCATGAAGCCGCCGCGGTCCGCTACCCACGCGTTGACGTCCCCGATGAGATAGACCTCTCGTGGCATCGGTTCCTCCAAAGAAGAGGCGATGCTCTCAAGTTCGGCAAATAGCCGAGGTTGTGACTCGCAGTCGAGTAGCATACCCGGCGCTTTGAACTTGTCCCGACGCGGCAACAAAGACCAGAGCATCGCTCCTGCGATGACGATTCCGAACAAGAACAACAAAATGAGACGAACGTCGGGGGTCTCCATGCTGCTGATTACGAGATAGGGCAGGTATACACATGCCGCAGCCAGCAGGATCACAAAGATGTATGTCCCCACCACCATGACAATGGAGAGAAGAGCGAAGAAAGCCATCGACCGTCGCGGACGGATCACGACTTTAGGGAAAGCCATACAGAGGGTCTTTCGGGGGAGCACGCATAATAGCATGGAGTCGTACGGTTCGCCCGACTTGCGTAACCACCTCGTGGGAAAACATTGGAAAGACTCGACGTTACACTAGTCTTCGAACGTGCGGATGGTTGTCGATGCATGTATGTTGTCATGCATCAAGGGCAGAGTTGAGTTGCGAATTGTACTACTACCTATGACCACGATTTGCACGAACTAAGCACTAGACCCATGAATTCCCTATTACGCGAGTTCGACTCAGAAGACGAACAACTCACCTATCTTCACGGAGTCCCGGCTTGGGTCCTTTTGAATCGGGAGAACGAGTATCCAAATCGTTTCTGTGCCGCAGAGGTTAGGAAGAAGTCAGGAGAACGAATCAGGATCGGAATGACTCTGACGTTTTATGGCATCGATCCTACATGGATCTTGTCTGGAGACGAAGATGCGCTGGCTGTTGGATACGATGAAAGGATCAGCTTTGTCGACATGTCCAATGTCACCAAGAAGTCGGACATCAAACTGGAGGGCCGATTCTACGAGTTTATTCCAGAACCTCGTGGCTATTCTTGCATTGCATTACATGAATTGGGCGTTGCGAAATTTAGCTTTTCTGGTACGGAATTATGGTCTGTATCCACGCCTGATATCGCCGAAACTGCCGGGATTGTCGGCGGTGACCGCATTGTGGTCCGCCATCAAGGACCAGGTGGAACGATGGCGATTGACCTCGAAAGCGGACGAGTTTGCTCGGTTGAATCGAGTTCTTGATCGCTCCTTTCTGCAAATTCTCCAGAGCCGCCCAATCCTCCTAAGCAACGTAGAGTTGGATTGACAATCCGGTTGGCTCTTCAACGCGAGAACAGAATCACATACCTGTGTGATTCGAGTCTTTGCGTTCGACTATCGCGAGGGTAGATTATTGCCAAGGCGAAAGCGGTAGAAGAGAGAAACGGCGGACAGGGGCTAACTCCTTGCGGCTCAAGATTTTACCCGCAAGTCATTGAGCCCCATAGATTACTTCGCAATTTTCCCCTAAGTTCATGATTCCAGTAGACCGGGAGGGGGGAGGGGGATACCTCCAAACAATCCATTTCCCAAAATGAAACTATGCTTTTGCTGCCAGGCTTCGAAGTGAAGAACAGATTTTTGCGGTAGCCAAACTCCATCCCGGAAGAAAACAAAACCCGAGAATCCCCCTACGAAACTCCCGGGTTTTGCGTGTGCCCAGCTACTCCAACTCATTGGGATCGTTGAACAACACCGTCAGCTTGATACTGCCGTGACCAAACTGCGGGAAATTGGTTTTCGTCGGATCAGCAGGATCAAGATTCGACGCGGTATCGTCCGGAGGAAACAGCACCAGCGAGTTCAGGAACGTCAGCATCGCGTTCTGATCATTCGCATTGAGCGCAGCGAACGAATTGCGCGATGTCAGCGCTTCACCTCCATGACGCAGGATCACATCCGTGAGCGTCATGCTGCGCCCATCATGTCCATAAGGTCCTGTGCTTCCAACACCCCACAAAGGCCGCGTCAGGAACTGCGTCTGCAACGTTCCGTCCCAATTACGTTCATAGAAGGTCGCGCCCACGTCGTGACGCTTGAAGTCGGTGAACAGATCTTTCACCACGAACGAGTTGCCCAGAGGCAGCTTCAGATATGGATATCCACTGCCATCATCTTCGGTGTAGTACTGCGTGGTCGCGACCGCGTAAAGGCTGTTGAACACGCCATTCACTGTGTCATAGTTCGTCTCGACGTCAGCCACGCGCCGATCGTGATTGATCGTCATGTTGGGAATGTGGCATGACGAGCAGCCGACCTTGTTGAACAGCGCGCGTCCGTGATCGGTGATGGACGTTCGCTCATAGTGTCCAGGCTTGAAGTAGTTCATCAGATAGAACTCGAGATGATCCACAAGCGATGGATCGATCTCATTCCCATTCTGCGCGTCAGGCGCAGGCGGAGGACTGATCTTGTCTTTCGAACCATCGAGCACCATGCCTGAAGGTGTGACGACGCGACCTCCTGCGCTTGCAGTTAATAGATCAGGATCGGACGACGCTTCGAGTCCCATTTCTTTGTGCAAAGCGCCGACCACGAACTCACGGATCGAGATAGTCGAACCCTCGGCGAAGAACGGTTTCACGCGCAGATCGCTGTCGACGCCGACCACTTGAGATGTGTCGACTGAACCGTCAGCGTTGCCAGTGATACTGCCGAACTGCACGCCCTTGCTGAACAGCTTCTTCGTGACGGATCGCTTTCTTTGCTGCGCTTGCGCGACGGCGAGATCACGAGTTGCCCGAAGATCGGTCGTCATCTCGTCGGCCAGCATTTCGCGGATACCGAGGCCAAACAGATGCGGAGTATCGCGGCTGTCCGGACGAGTTGCAACATTGCCGCCCACGCCCGCTGAACCACGAGGACGTCCATGACACGCCGCGCAACTATCGGTGAGTCCAGCGGCAATTGCCGGATCCTTGTTCAGGTCGCCGACCCCGTCGCCTTCGTTTGGTCCCTGGCCTTGCGCCTGCGTGAACTTTCTCTGGAACAACTGCCTGCCGCGCCGCACGGAGCGGTAAGGATCGCGGTTGATGATGAAGATGGATGATCCGGGAATCAGCGTGCTGCCACGACCCGCGCCGATTTCGTCGGTCAAGGACTTGTTGATGCCCGCGTTCGCGGTACTCGTCGCCTGAGTGTTGTCGATCATCTGTGCCTGTGCGGCGATCCCGAACAGCAACGCGCTTCCACTGAATGCGAGGATTTTCCCCAAGAACCTCATACCTCTCTCCTTTGGCCAGAGCTCCGAGTGGCTGGAATCTATGACTAGGCCGTTCTATTAGGGAAATCGGAAACGAAGGGCAAAACACGACACGCAATAACAAAAAAGTTGGTCTGACGATGTCTTTACGTATGTCCGCGCGGTGAGGCGCCTTGGCGCAGACGCTGCTCCAGATCGTGAAGCGGCTTCAGGTATTGCTGGCCTAGTTCGCGGTGCGAAGCCATCGCCTGCTTAGCGGTTTCTGCCAGTTCTTTGGCCTTCGTGGCGTCACCCAGATCCAGATAACACTGCGCCAACTCGACCTGGGCCAAAGCTAGCAACGGGCTCACGGGATCGGCAATAGCACGGCGCAAGTCAACGGTTCGTTGCAGCAGCGGGAGCGCGTCCGAGGGCTTTCCGAGTCTCAAATCCGCTCGGCCCTGAACGAGCGCGGCACGCGCTTCGAGCCACTTCAGATAGTCTCGTGCGGAACTGGCGGAAAGGTCGCGGATCACCTGGCTTGCGAGGCGACTTGCCCCATACAGATCGTTGCGAGCCAGCGCATTTTCTGCTCGGGAGACCTGAACCTTCAACGTATCCAGTTCGAGTGCCCCCGCTGGAGGAGTGACGGCATGGAATGCGTCCAACGCCGAGTCTGCTTCAGGAGCACGGCCGGTCGCGATCAGCAATCTCGCTCGCGCGTCGGCAGCGAGGTAAGGCGTGGGATAGTTGACCTTGCGGGCGATCTGATCTGCCTCGTCGAGCAAGCGCTGGGCTTCAACGTTGCGTCCCATCTCGATCACCATCGAGGCCTGCAGAAAGAGCATCTGCGCCAGGTAGCGAGTCCCGGGCCGATTCTTGCGCCGGTTTTCTATCGCCTTGAGTACGTTCGACAGAGCGTCTTCCCAATGGCCGGCATTGTTTAAGGCGCGTCCGTACTCGAGGAATATCTGAGGCGCAAAAAAGGGATCGTCGGCGCCACGAGTACGCAGAAGGATGTCCTTTGACTTCTCGATGTGCTGCAGGCCTTCGGCTGTTCTCGAGGTGCCAACGAGAAATTGGCCCAGGCGCATTTCAGTCTCCATCGTGTCGACGTGGTCTTCGCCATTCAGCTTGCGCGCCGCGGACAGCGCCCGGCGCTGGCTCTCCTCGGCTGCAGCGAACTCGGTCAGGCCCTCTTGTGTCTCGCCAAGGTAGGCATAAAAGCGCGCGAGGCTGGCGTTCGGATCGCCGTCAATTCTTGCGGACAAACGAACGGCCTCGCTGAGAAATGGTTCAGACTCACGCCACTTTCCTACGGTCGAGAGGATGAGGCCTTCTTCGTACAGAGATTCCGGCAACATCGGATCGTCGGGATGCTTGCGGTAAACCTCGACGGCGTCGTGAGAGTAGTTCAGCGCCTGCTTGAGATCGGAGGATTCATAGTGTTGTGCGAGTGTCAGCTCCAGGTTCCCCCGCATGGTTGAGGAGAAATCGCCTCGCTGGTCCAGGATTTTCTTGGCTTCGAGCAAAACTCCTTCCATTTCTTTCACGGATTTGGAAGACTGCATCGCGCTTCCGAGATCGATGAGTGCCTGTGCCAACTGCTGTGAATTGTTGCCGTATTGGCTGCGGATCAGATCGACGCGCTTGCGCCGCAGGGCGACTGTCTGATCGGAGAGACCGAGATCCGAGTACATAATGCCCAGTGTGCGCAGCATCCGGATCTTCACTTCGGGCACGCCGGTGAATTCGTCATCGATCTTGCGGGCGCCGATGTCGAGCAGTTCGCGCGCGGTGGTCTGACGCGCTTTAACTGGATCATCCTGATATGAGCTGTTTGCGCGGAAGATGTCCTCGAGGAATTTCTCCATGGCAACGGAAACGCGCGTTTCGCGCCGCGCGATGTGCGCCTGCCAGAGTGCCACGCCCAGACCAATCGCCAGTGCGAGTACGACTGCTGAGGCCGAAGCGACGGCCCAGCGATAGCGGGACAAAAACTTCTTTGTGCGATACCAGTTGCTTTCCGGTTGCGCGAGCACGGCCTCGCCGTCCAGATAGCGCCGCAAATCCTCGGCGAAGGCGTTGGCGGTTGCGTAGCGCTGGCGGGGTTCCTTGCTCAAGGCCTTGAGAACGATCACGTCGAGATCGCCGCGCAGTTGCCGCCCGAGTCTTTCCTCACTCGCACCGCGGTTCTCTGCAACTGCGTCATCCACCGCACCTGAGGGCCGCTGAGGTTCTGTTTCGACGATTGCTTTTACCAGGTCTGCGGGAGAATGCGTTGCGGATCCGGCTGGATGCTTTCCCGTAAGCAGGATGTAGAGCAGAACCCCCGCGGCGTATACATCAGTGGCCACGGTTATCGTTCCGCCGGTGACCTGCTCTGGTGCGGCATAGGCAGGAGTGAGCGCGCCTCCGGCCTGTTGCGTCAACTGAGTCTCTACGACACGATTCGCTCCATCATCGAGCAACTTGGCGATTCCGAAATCCAGCAGCTTGACCTGGCCTTCGCGGTTCACAAGAACGTTCGAGGGCTTGATATCCCGATGCACGATGAGGTGAGAGTGCGCATGGGCTACGGCGCCCAACACATCCAGAAACAGTTGAGCTCTCGCGCGCACATCCAGCTTGCGTTCGTCGCAGTACAGATCGATTGCCTGGCCTTCGACGTATTCCAGCACCAGATAGGGCTGTCCGGCGTCGGTCACGCCTGCATCCAGAAGTTCGGCGATATTGGGATGAGAAAGCCGACCGAGGATGGAGCCCTCGCGCTTGAATCGCTCTCCTCCTTCACGGTTCACCAGAGCGGCGCTGAGGAACTTGACCGCTGCCTTGCGCTCGAAACGTCCGTCACTGCGCTCCGCCAACCAGACCGTGCCCATGCCTCCATATCCAATCGGCGAGATAAGTCGGTATGCTCCAACGATCTGCCCAGTCAGTCCGGGATGCACGCGGGGCAGGGACGGGCTGTTTTCCAGGAACCGATCCTGCTGCGCGGATTGATGCTCGTTGAGAAGGTCCTGCACATCGCGTGCCAGTTCAGCGTTCTCCTCGCGCAAAGAGTTGAGCCACGCGACCCGTTCGCTCTCCGTCAAGGTCAGTGCCTTGTCGAGGTACGGGCTAACGATCTGCCACTTCTCAGGGTTGAATGTGGACATGTTGGACCTCAAAGCGACAAGTCGGTGCGCAACTCGCGATGCAGGTAGATCCTAGCCTTCTCCCACTTTCTTTGGACTGTCCTTTCGGACAGATTGCGCATGGCGGCAATTTCCGCGAAGGAGAATCCGCAAAAGAACTTCAAATCGACGAGCTCGGCGAGTTCGACGTCTACTGTGGCGAGCTTGTCGAGCGCGTCGCTGATCCTGGTCAGTTCGCGATCATCGGCAAGATCGGCAACATTCTTGTTCTCAATCGTGGTGATTTCAAATTGTCCACCGCGTTTCTGGGCCTGACGGTTGCGCGCATGATCGATGATTAACCCCCGCATGACTCGCGCTGCGTAGCCCATGAAGCGCGCGCGGTCGGGGAACTTCGCTTCGCCGCGCCCTGCCATGTCGAGATACGCCTCATGCAATAACGTAGTCACGCTCAGGCTCACGGCGCCTCCACGGCGGGCCAATTCCCGTTGCGCCAGACGGTGCAGTTCGGCGTAGAGCGCGCTGAAGAGCGCCTCGGTCGCAGACGCGTTGCCGGTCTCAGCCGCTTCGATTAAGGAAGATAATGTGGACCCCAACGAAGACACTCCTAATACGTGGAGGAAGTGTGGCTGAGGTTCTCGCATTTCGGGGTCATAGTCAAGGCCCAATGAGAATCAAACTCGAATGCGCCGCAACCGATGTTGTGAAAAAAACTTAGTCTCAACTGTCAACGCAATCACTCCGGCGTTCATTTTTCTCTTTTAGCTTCTAAGAAAGTTTGCTCGAAACACTCTAACATTGCAGAAATTTTCACATTGACGCCATCATGAGAGTGTTCTTTAATCCGCAGTTGGTCGCGCCGCATGGGCGATCAGTTTCGGAGCGGGTATGACTAGGCATTCCGCGATGTTTAGGTTTCGTGTTTCAGGGTTAGTCGGATTATCTTTGCTTCTTGGTGCATGTGGTGGAGGGACAAGTAGTGGAGGCAACACCCCTCCGCCGCCACCGCCGCATTTATTCTTCAGTGTGTTACCGAGTCCGTTGTATATCTATCCGAACACGAGCTTTACGATCAGCATAAAGGCAACGACAAATACATCGGTCACGCCAGAAATCACGTCGATCCAAATTCCCGATGGGATTGCGCTGATAACAAGCACTACATTTCCTGTCGCAGTTCCGTCTGCAGGCATCATGCTCAGCTTCCAGACGTCGTCTACGATGACCGACGGCACTTATCCGATAACATTCAGTGGAGACGCCGGTTCGGCGACATCACAGCAGACAGTTAATGCGACCCTGCAAACAAAACCGCCTTCCTTCTTCTTTCCAAACGGACTCTTTAACGAAATCGGTGTGCCTTTTGGGGGATCGGGAGAAATGCAATTTGAAGCTGCGGCAAATGGGAACGGATACTACGATATTCAACTTTCTTTGAGCGGGCTTCCTTCTGGCACCAGTGCAACAATCACGCCACCGACCATCAAGCCGGGCCAATCGACAACCGTCACCATTACAGCAGACACCAATGCGTCGCAATCTCAAAATGTTCCAGTGACTCTTACGGGCACGCCAGTTGCTCCAGTTCCCTCAGCGAGCACGACATTTTTGGTCGACGTGTCGGCTCCTTCGGGTTCTCTGGCCAATAATCGAACGGATTACGTCTCTACCGACGCCACTCCGTACGGCGCAGTTTACGATGCGGTTCATGAGCTGATTTTTGCCAGCAACCCTACTTGGAACCGAGTTGATGTGATTTCTGGAACGACGCATCTACTCGTAAAACAAATTCCGGTTCCTGAACCGCGCGGGATTGACATCAGTCAGGACAGTTCAACGGTTTGGGTTGCAACCGGATCCAGGCAAGTCTTCGCAATCAGTTCTGCAAGTCTGCATGTCACTCGCTATTTGCTGCCGACGTGGTCCATAGGCTTCTGGGAGGGAGATCAGATTTTCGCGCTGTCGGATTCTACGTTGATGATGGATCTCACAGGGACATTCAATGGGATCACTCAATTGGTGATTTGGAATCCAGTTACGAACGACGCCCAGTTTCCAAGTTTGCCCGGAGGAAATACGCTGAATGGTTTCTATATGTACCGGGCTGGAAACGGAAGCCGCGTCTATTTCCTAGATAGCACTTCGGCTGGAGCAGCATTTTATTTCAATGTCTCCACTCGGCGGTTCAGCCATCCAGTGACAATGGCGGGTTACGGCACGACCATCACGGTAAACAAGGACAGCACGCGACTCGCTATCTGCGATTCTAACGGACCGAATATGTACGACGGGGATTTCAATCTAATCGGCACGCTTCCGGCCTGCGGATTTGGTGAAGCCCCTTTCTTTCAAGGCGGGTCAGTTTTTAGCTCTGACAACCGATATCTTTATCAGGAAGTGCTGTCGTATGTCCCGGTGATTGCCAAGATCGACCCCGATAGCCTGAACATCTTAAGTCTCGCACCTGCACTTCCCATGATCCCTGTAATGACTGGGGTAGGTTCGGGCTTCTACCTGCCCAACCCGTTTGCGGTAGATAGCACGGGAATGATCTTTGGAATTGAAGACTGGGGAATCGCGTTTGATGATGGGGCCTTTGTGCAGAATTTCTCCACGCTCCAACCGGGTTCGTCGATTTACATGCAACACATGTCCCCTTACTTCGGTCCATTGAAAGGTGGAACAGCCTCCAGCGGGTTTGGTGGATCATTCGCACTCCTTCCCGACGTTTGGTATGGAGCGAATCGCGGCACCGCCAAGAATCCAAGTTACCTCACCATTACATCTCCTCGGGGGAGTGCCGCGGGTCCAGTTAACATTAAGATGCTGTTTCCCGACGGCTCCGAAGTGTTCGACCCACTGTTTTTTTCGTATGGTCCGTACCTACAGTATTCAGTGATCTCAGGAGCGCCTCCCCAAGGAAACGTTCCGGGTCAAGTCATAGGGTACGGGATGCCCGGGGACAACGTGAACGGTACATTGACAGTGGGTGGCGCGTCTGCTGCCTTGGCCCAGCCGGGAAACGATGGCTTACCCTGGGCCAATACACCCTTCCCAAACAAAGTGCTGAGTTATACAGTCCCAGCCGGGAGGGCTGGCTGGGCAGATATCACCCTCACCACACCCGACGGCACTTCGACCCTCCCCAAGGGAATGTACTACGCGCGGAGTGTAACCGATTACTCCTCGTCAGATAAGTTTGCTGCGGTTCTCTACGATGGCCGTCGCCAACAACTTTACCTGTCAGCGGGTGACCATATTGACGTATTCTCGTTGAACTCCAAGAAATTCGAGAGCCCTTTAACTCCGCCGAGCGTGCAGGGTAGTTTGAAGCAGTTCGCCGGACTAGCCTTAACGCCCGACGGAGGTCTTCTGTTGGCGGCGGACATCGAAGACGCCTCTCTGGCGGTGATCGACCCTGACAATCCTGAAGCGGCTTATGCCATTCCGGTGGGGTCTCCCAGCAACAGTTCTTGCTGGGTGGGGCCGCTGTATGTAGCGTCAGCGTCAAATAAGAAAGCGTTTGTTGTCGCTGGCTCCATGCCGGGCTCCTGCTTCGGCGGTGGGGGAGACTATCTCGTTGACCTAGATTCGCACGCGGTCAGCCCGATGCCGTTGGGCGGTTGCAAAGCAAACCCGAGTTATATTGCCGCCTCGGGGGATGGCAGCAAGATCGCTATGGGCGCCTACGGTATAGGAACTTTTTGTATTTACGACGTCGCTTCAGACAACGCGACATCGAATGGCGCCTATCAGCAATACCACGTTGCTTTTTCTTCTGACGGAAACGTGGCCGCTTCGGGGTTGCTACTTGCTGATTCTGCGGCGAACACCGTGGCCCGCATCGCGCAACCGATTGTTTACTATACGGCAGTCGGAAACAATTACTCGGGTCCAGTGTTCAACGCAGCAGGCAGTCTTTACTACGTTCCATATCCCAATTTTATCGACATCATCGATGTGCAGCACGCGATGGTGCGTATGCGCTTTTCCCTTGGAGAAACGGTGCCGACCTTATCCACGGCGATGCCAATCAGCATCGATGCATCTGGCCGGTTTATTTATCTGATCACCGATAAAGGATTGGCGATCATTGATCTGGGAGCGGCCCCCCTGTCAATTGGTTGGCTCAGTTCAACACTGGCATCTGCTGGCGCGCAAGTAGTAATTCGCGGGAGCGGCTTCGATAGTTCGATAATTGCAACTGTGGCCGGTCAGCCGGCTGTAGTTTCTATTACTGACGAAAGCACTCTGACGTTAACGATACCCACCGACGTTTCTGGGCCCGTGAGTATCGTTTTGACCAACGGCGATGGATTTCAGTACAACGCTGAGGGCCTGCTTACGATTGAGTAGATCTCGCAAGTCGCCTACGGGCCTACTCCACCCGTGTGGCAGTCGGAACAGCTCACCTGGGTGAGGTCGCCGATGTCGACCGGGTGCTGGAACCCGGGAGCTGCGGCCGTGGCGGTGGCGGTGCCTTCGTTTTGCGACATCATGGTGTGGCACTGGTTGCAGTCCTTGCTGATGACGCGTCCGTCGGCAGAGACGTGCTGGCCGTCATGGCAGCGGAAGCAGCCGGGGAAATAATAATGGCCGAGATTGTTGGGATGCGTCTGCCAATTCAACTTCATCTCCGGGAAAGTCGTCCGCTTGTAGATCTGCTGAATTTCGGTGACGGCGTTGCGGATCTCCGCTGGCTTGTTTTTAGCAACGTCCGGATATTTCGTTTCGTAGAAGCTTTCCAGTCCGCTCGCGATGCCCTGCATGGCTTCATCGTTTGTCTTGTACGTGGCGGACAATACGGTGACGGCCTGCTGCTTGATAAAGGGCAGTGAGGCATCAATGCGGCGGGCGAGCAACGTCTGATCCACGGAAAGGTCCGGCGGAACGTAGATGTGCGTCGGGCGATTGTGGCAATCGACGCAATCCATGTGGTGACGAGGTGCCTTGGCGATCTGATCTTTGCTGAGAGTGGAATCCTTAGCGTAATACTCCGTGACGCGCCCCTGCATGTCCTGGACGTGAATGTAAGGGATTACCTGGCGCTTCTCATCGGCCTCGACATAGTCGATCTTGTTGGCGATGTTCATGTGCCAGTGAATGCCTTCGGGCGCTCCTGTGGCTGGGTCTCCGCCGCCGGTTTTGATCAGCATGCGGACCTGACGCAGCGTATTCTTCTCGTCATTGCCGTAGTGAGAGAACACTTTGAGCTGGCCGCCATAAAACTTCTTGGGCCAGTGGCACGTCTCACAAGTCTCCTGAGCCGGGCGCAGATTTCTGACCGGTGAAGGGATGGGCCGGGGATAGGTATTGAATATGGTGGCAACGACCTGGCGGCTTCCCGAGAGCTTGGACTTCACGAACCATGTTGCGCCGGATCCCACATGGCACTCCGCACACGTGACACGCGCGTGCGGAGACTGCTGATACGCCGTGTATTCCGGGATCATGACGTTATGGCACAACTGTCCGCAGAAACTGGTTGATTCGGTGAACTCGTAGGCTTTGTAGCTGCCCGCCGCGCTGACTGCGACAAAAACAATCAGAAACGTGGCGAACGAGATGACAGCGCTGCGCTGCGTCCGATCGTTGAGGTCGATGCGCGGATAGAAGGCTGAGGGCGTAGATTGCTTGCGCCGCTCGAGCATCACTCCGGCAAACATCAGGAGCAAACCCAGGATCAGGAATCCGGGCGAAACCATGTAGGCCAGGATGCCGATGTAGGGGCTGGGTCTGATAGCGATCTGATCGATCAGGAAGAAGATGAAGATATTGGCAATACTGACGATGGCCAGAGCCACTCCCGCGAGGCTGACGGGATTACGTAGCAGCATGCGGGAGCGATGCCAGGGTTCCGGCGCAGGGGTCGAAGTGTTCTCAGTCTCCATGCTTGGCCTCGGTCACTTCAGATTCATCCCCTGAGTCTTCGTGTAACGTCGGGATGCCGGTCATTTCGATCTGCGGATCTTCATCGAGTCCGTGTTCTTCGCGATAGTGATGCAAGGGCATCTTTCCGTCCCACCACGCCCAGTTCATTGGATAGACATCCGGGTCGAGAAATACCTGGTAGAAATGCCACACAATGATCGCCAGCGTTGCCAGGACGGCTTCGTAATAGTGAATGGCAGTTGCGACATCGAGCCACCAGCGCGGCAGATGATTGCCGAAGAAAACTTTCGCCCATAGCATAATGCCGGTCCCGGCCATCACGAACATGCCCCAGACCAAAGCCCAGTACTCGGCCTTTTCTGCGTAGTTGAAGCGGGCAAACTCCGGCTTGTTTTTCGACAGGCCCAGATAATACGAGAGATTCTGCCACGCACCGCGGATATCGTCCAGCACAGGGAAGAGGTCGCGGGCTAGGCGGCGTCCTTCGCGCGTCATGAAAAGCTCAAAGAGGTGATAGACGCTGACACTGATGAGAATCACGGCTGCGATGCGATGGACCAGTTGGCGCATGTGCTCGCCCAGCGACAACATTGATGAGAACCACGATGTCGGGAACTTCAGGGCAAAGCCTGTGAGCACAAGCAGGATAAAACTCGACAGGAGAGTGGCATGTTGCAGGCGGAAGCGCAGTGGCATGCGCACAACAAAATGATGCTCGAGCTTGCGGCGGGCAATGACTTTGGAGCGCCAGATGATGAAATTGTGAAGCAGCATTCCGCCGATTACGGCGAAGATCATGCTGAGATAAAACTTGCGGATCCAACGCACGGCTTTGCTGCCGATGTCGGCGGAGAGGGGCGCATCCACGTGAACTTTGGCGGCAGTGAATTTTTCAGTAACACCAGGGTGGCATTGTCCGCAGGTGCGTGCGAGGTTTGAGGCATGAATCGTTGAGCGCGGATCGCTTGAGGGAAAGATGCTATGCGTTCCGTGGCAACTGGCGCAATTAGCTACGACTTGCGAGCCGAGGCGCGACGCCAGACCGTGGTAGCTCGCAAGATAGGTCGTGGCACGGCGGCCTTCAATGCCGAACTCCTGGGATAAGCGAACTCCTTCGTGGCAACGGGCGCACGTGACTTGCGCCAGATTCTGGGCGGACACTGGGGAGTTGGGATCCGAGTGGGACTTGATGGAATGAATCCCATGACAATCGGTACACACTGGCGCCTGCCAGTTGGCCTTTGCCAGGGCCTGGCCGTGGATGCTCTGCTGAAATTCCTTCGAGATCTGATCGTGGCACTTGCCGCAAGTCAGCGGCACATTGAACTTGAAGATGGATGACTTCGCATCTTTCGCGTCGAGAATCTCGTGGGATCCATGGCAATCGGTGCAGACGGCGGCCTTCTCTGATCCGTTGGCGACAGCGTGTCCGTGGACACTCTGCTCGTAGGAGGCGACCGGTTGCACGCTGAGTCCGCTCTTCTCCATCACGAACTTCTGGCTGTGGCAGGTGCCGCAGGTGGCCGGAATGTTGCCGTGGGCAACCCGCGACTTGGGATCGCTTGCAGGCAGAAGCTCGTGCGGGCTGCCATGGCAGTTGACACAGGTGGCCGCGTTGTCGTTTCCATCTTTGACTGCCTTGGCGTGAAAGCTTCGATCGTAGACAGCCTGCTGGTCAGCGTGACAGGTTGCGCAGGTGATGTGTTTGGGCGTGGTCTCGTGCGCGGCGCTCTTGACGTCGGTATGGCAATCCACGCAGGTGAACATGCTGCCGTGGATCGAATCTTTGAATGCTTGCGGATCTACGTGCAGGCTGACGGTCTTGCCATTCACTTCGTGCGAGAGCGTGGCGTCGCTATGGCAGGCGAGGCATTCGTCTACTGTAGGTTTGGGAGCTTCTTTTTTTGAAGCAGCGTGAAGAGAGGCTGCGGCTAAAAGAAAGGTGAGGGCAACTCCAGGCGCAAAAAGATTCCGTGTTGTTCGCGTGGACATGCTCTCACCCGCCGTTTCTTCACAATGGATCGATTTGTTGGAGGCGGCCTTTCGGACCGCCTTCTATGCAGGGCCTTACTTCGCCAAGTCTTACTTCGCTAGACTCCGGATATAGGTCACCAGGTCCTTGATCTCAGTGTCTTTCAACTTGCCGGAGTATGCCGGCATCTTGCCTTTGCCCTTGGTGATGATGTCGGTTAACTGGGCATCGGTTTCGGCTTTCACTTCCGCTGATGCGAAATCGCGGGTTCCCATCTTGCCGCCTTTGCCATCCGCGCCATGGCACATCGCACACTTCGCTTTGTAGGTGGCGGCCGCGTCGTCAGCAAATGCGGGAGATGCGCAGAATGCGATCAGTCCGCATGCCAGCGTGGCGACAAAGACTGTACGAAAGGAGAGATATTTCATTGTGTTCGCTTCCTCCTGAGGAAGAATTTTGTCCCGCACGATATCACAGAACAAGGGGTACCCGTCTGGCGGACGGCCGCAATCGTTTAACTCCGGATTGCTCTGGATCGTGCGTCCTAGCATGAGAACTCACTCGCAGGCGTAGGATCACACGTTGGTGGAAAGCGACCCTATGGCGGAAGTCACTCCGCCCTGTGACATCAATCACATGATTTTCTCCTGTGGTTTGTGACGGTTATCACCGGCGGCTGTGCGACGGGCCACTGCTGCGAACCATACGGGACTTCTAGAGTCAGCAGGATGCTTCCCACTTCGGTACTGGATCCTGCGACATCGGCGATATCTGCGGGCGAGCCGGTGACTATTGCGACAAGGAGCGACGCAGCCGGCGCACGTGGAGTTCGTTTGAGACCCTCGCAAGTGACCTGGGAACTGACGCAGGCCACCGGCTGGAAGTCCGCGACGGTCCGCAGTCTCAAAGCGATGCACCGTGACAACCGGCAGTTCTCGACTGCCGAGGCCTTTCACCTGATCGAAGAAGTTGGTGCCATGCATGTGCCGTTGCTGGCGCTGACGGGCGGGGATCCGCTGTTGCGTCCGGATCTGTTTCCGATCATTGAGTTCGCGTCGAAGCGGTCAGTGCGCACTTCGCTGACGTTGCTGCCGATTCCGTCGGTCGAACCGAGCATTGTGGGGGAACTGAAAGCTTGCGGCTTGATGCGCGCAGGATTCTGGCTGCATGGTTCCACTCCAACCCTGAACGACGGTCATTGGGGCATGCCGGGTCTGCATCGCCGCACGCTGGAGATGATCGGCGCATGCCACGAAGTGCAGTTGCCGGTGCAGGTCAATACGATCGTGGGGCGGCGCAATTTCCACGATCTTGACTCGATGATCGAACTTCTGACACGGCTCGATGTGGCTGTATGGAATGTGTTTTTTTCCGTGCCAGCGGCTCGCGAAGATGCGGACAAGTTGCTGTCCCCTGAGGAGCATGAGCAGGTTTTCGCCAAGCTTTATGCGGCTTCCAAACGGGTTCACTTTCAGATCAAGACTACGGAAGCGCCGCACTACCAGCGTTATCTTTTGCAGCAGCGCGTTCGTGAATCGCGAGGGCGGCTGACCGAGACTGATGTCATGAACTGCGCGCCCAAGGGCGTGAACGATGGGAAGGGACTCGTATTTATCAACTGCCGGGGCGAGGTGTATCCCAGCCGTTTCTTGCCGCTGACTGCAGGAAATGTTATGAGCCAGCCGCTTGCGAAGGTGTACTGCGACTCACCGATGTTCGTGTCATTGCGCGACAGCTCTCGCCTGAAAGGGAAGTGCGGACGCTGCCGGGCACGCAATGTGTGTGGCGGCTCGCGCGCCCGCGCTTACGTGATGACGGGAGATATATTCGCTTCCGATCCGTGCTGCGCTTTCGAACTCTAGCAACCGACAAAATGTGAGTGACCTCACGGCGGGATGTGATCTCGGGTGGAGTTGGTATTCATCGGATTCAGAGTTCGAGAGGGGCCGGAGTGCAGGGTTCCCTTGCGGGCCGGGGAAAGTTTCGAGGTGATTTAGATCACATGAGAACGTGATAACCATCACTCTAATTATTTCGAAAGCCCAGCAAAATCAAGGAATTTCACAAGCTAGTGCTTCCCCTTAGACCATTTCGGTGTGATGGCAATCACAAATCTTGGTGACGAAACATACGGTGTTGCCGCGCTTCCTCTGGCATTCTGCGTCCACATTGAGGTGACCTATGGCTCAAGACGATCGCGACATTCTCGACATACTCAAGTTCGAGTTGAGCTTCCTGGAAGACGGAGGCTACGGGCGTTCTCCCCGGAACCCCTGGCGTGCTCCGGCGATTTTTGAAGACTCCCCGATCTGTCCAAACTTTTGCGACCCAGCGCGGCCGCATCCGTGCGACAGCTGCCTGCTGGAGACGTTTGTTCCCGAGGGACAGCGCAAAGAATCGATTCCGTGCCGTTTTATCCCTCTGACCACCGAAGGGCAGACAGTTGAGGATCTCTATCGCACCGGCAACCAGGTGGAGATGGAAGAAGCATTGGGCAAATGGCTACGCGCGCAGATTGAACGAATCGAACGGGAACGCGGCATCACCTCCAAAGAAGGAGCGGCGTAGTTCGCTTCGCCAACAACCGAAAGAGCAGCCGGGTCCCACCAGTTCCCGGCGGCATTGTTCATAAGATTTCCCAAGGAGAATTACACGACATGGCTGAAGAGCATGCATATCGAGTAGCAGCGTGGTGGACTTCCGGACGCACAGGCCTGGCCAAATCGGATTCGGCCCCCAATGCGATCCATTTCACGGCGCCCACAGAATTTGGCGGTCTCGAGGGACGCTGGACTCCCGAAGAACTCCTGCTCGCCGCCATCGCCGGTTGCTACACGACAACCCTGCGCGCCATTGCGGGTGGTGTGCAATTCGACTTCACTGATCTGCAGGTAGAAGCGAGCGGCACTGTGCGCAAAGCGGAGTCGGGCTACAGCTTCACACAAATCGTAGTGCGGCCAAACTTGAAAATCGCCTCCATCGAGGAGAGAGACCGCGCGCTCGACTTGCTCAAGCGGGCCGAGAAGTTATGCCTGGTATCGCGTGCGCTGGGGACTACGTTGAACTTCGAACCCCAACTGGAGATTGTTAAACCGGCGACGATTGGATAGTCGCCGGGCTTCGCGGGCAACTATCGTCTGATCCGCTCGGCTTCGTCTTCGCGGGACAGCCGAGGCGGCCGTCTCTCAGCGGTTTTCATTCCTCGCAGTTACAGTTCGAGCGCTGCCGAGACGGAAGAGGGATCTTCGATTGCGCGTAGCGTAAAGCCGGCTTTCTTGAAGATCGCTTGCGTGGCCAGGTTGTCGCGCAAGATCTCCGCTGTCAACTTTCGGAACTTCTCCTCGCGTGCCACACGCGCTACGCCGGCGAGAAGCTCAGTGCCGAGTCCGCGTCCCTGCCATTGATCGGAGACGAGCACCGCGGCTTCGGCTTCGCCACGATTCGTGGCGCTGAAGCGGCCCACGCCCAATACCTCATGATGTCCCGTCACTGGATTCCTGCGATCAGCCACGAGCGCAAATCCGCGATCATAGCTGCCGAAGCAAATGCGCACCAGTCGTTCGTGCTCGACGCGGGTGCTCAGGCTTAGCGAGCAGAAATAACGCAGATACACGCTGCGCTCGGAAAGCGTCGTATGGAACTGCACCATGAGGGGCTCGTCTTCGGGACGAATCGGGCGGATGGTCACCTGTGTTCCATCTTTCAGCGTCCAGTCCCAGACATACTGAGTTGGGTATGGGCGAATCGCCGCGCGTGGTAGTCGCTCTGCAGTTGTGCTGGAATCATGCAGCACGACGCGCGCATCGAGAGCGAGCAGATGGTCGGGGGTGGCCAACAGAGGATTGATGTCAATCTCTTTGATCCACGGTTGTTCCAGCACAAGCTGGCTGAAGCGGACAAGGATCTGCTCGAGTGCCGCCAAGTCGATCGGCTTTCGTCCTCTTACTCCGCGCAAGGCGGAGAAGATTTTCGTCTGCTCCATGAGTCGCTGCGCGAGCGTGGTATTCAGGGGAGGGAGGGCGAGCGCGCGGTCTTTGTAGACCTCGACCATGACTCCGCCGGAGCCGAACAGAATTACGGGACCAAATTGCGGGTCCACCGTGCTGCCCAGGATCAGTTCGTATCCATCGCGCCGCACCATCGTTTGCACGGTGACGCCGCCGAAGTGTTCTGCTCCCGCCTTTTCAGTGACAGATGCACGAATCGAATGAAATGCGCCCCGCACTTGTTCTTCGTTCTGCAGGGCCAGTCGCACGCCATCGACCTCCGTCTTGTGGGAGATCGTGTTCGACAGGAGCTTCAGCGCCACGGGATAGCCGATATCCTCCGCGATGGCGACTGCCTGCTCCTCGCCTTCGGCCGCGCGGGTCTCGACGACCGGAATCCCATATGCTGCCAGCACTCGCTTCGATTCGAACTCGTTAAGCGTGGTGCGGCCCGATCCGCGCACGTGCTGCACCAATTCCGCAGTCTTCGTGCGCGCCTCGGCAACGGATTCCGGGCGGTCGACCAGCGCCGGAGTCTCGTAGAGCCCACGCAGGTTATACGTGTAACGCCACATGTAGGTGAAGGCCCGCGCCGCTGTATCGGGATACGAGAATGTCGGAATGCCGGCGGTGTTCAGAATCTCAGTTCCTGCGGCCACGCCATCGCCACCCATCCAACTTGCGAGCAAAGGCTTGCCGGTGGTGTGGGCATACTTGGCCATCGCGGTGGCCGCGGCAGTTGGATCTGCCAGTCCTTGCGGGGCGATGATTGCGAGCAGTGCGTCTCCTCCCGGATCTTTGGACACGATGTCGATGGCTCGGGCGTAACGCTCGGCATCTGCATCGGCGAGTACATCGACAGGATTGCTGCGACTCCAGTGGGGAGATAGAAAACTGTCGAGCTGGTGAATGGTCTCGGGAGAGAGGATAGTCAACTCTCCGCCAGTAGCCATCAGAGCGTCGGTAGCGAGGACTCCCGGTCCACCTGCATTGGTGACAATGCTTAGTCGGGGCCCGCGAGGACGGGGCTGCCTGCTCAGCGTCTCAGCCATGTAGAAGAGGTCCGCGATGTTTTGCACGCGTAGCACGCCGCAGCGGCGGAACGCCGCCTCGAGCACATCGTCGCTGCCGGTGAGGGCTCCGGTGTGGGAGGCTGCGGCGCGTGATGCCGCCTCGGAGCGTCCCGCTTTGATCACGATGATGGGCTTGCTGAGGGCGGTCTCGCGCGCCGCGGAAAGAAACGAGCGGGCATCGCCCACCGACTCCATATAGACGAGAATGCTCTTGGTGTGCGGGTCGTCGCCGAAGTAGTAAATGAGATCGCCCCATCCCACGTCGAGCATGGAGCCAGTGGAAACAATGGCGCTGAACCCGACGTGCTCTTTGTCAGCCCAGTCGAGAATCGCTGTTTGCAGCGCGCCGCTCTGGCTGAGGAACGCGACGCTGCCTTTCTTCGGTATCGACTTTGCGAATGTCGCATTCAAGCCGATCGTGGGATTCATGAATCCCATGCAGTTCGGCCCGATCAGTCGTAGCGATCCGCGCTGCAGGTGTTTCCGGATTTCCTCTTCCAGTAGCGCGCCATCGCGGCCTTGTTCGCGGAACCCGGCCGAGATCACGACTGCGGATTTCACTCCGGCATCAACGCATTCTCCGATGATCTGCGGAACGGTCTGTGCAGGTGTGACGACAAGCGCCAGATCAATTGCGGCTGCAATGTCCCCGATGCGAGCGTGTGTCTTGATGCCCAGAACTTCCGGATGGCTGGGATTCACTGCGTAGATCTTAATGGGAGATTTGCTTTGCTGCAGGTTCAGGATGACGCTTTGTCCCACGGTGCCAGGTTTGTTTGTGGCTCCAATCACAGCCACAGATCGCGGCAAAAACAGCGGTTCAAGTGCTCCGCGCGCGGGTAGTGGAGCGGTGTAGATTTTCCCGACTGGAGAGGAAATGGAGGGGCTCGATACCTGACTCACAGAAATTCTCCCGGGACTGAGAATGCAGCTATTTTTTCATAAGAATAGGGTTGGCGTACTGCGGTTTGCGGGGTAGCGATCACTACAGAGTGTCGGGTTTTGTTGGCCGGAGCAGGCATGTCCTTGATCACGAGGGCTTGTGACCACGATCACACCCAAAAGTGCGCAGGTGCACTCTAATCGGTAAGGAGGTGCAGCGATATGCGCGCCCCTTACGGCCTAAATATTCTTGATAATTGCCTGACCTGTCCGGTACGTGAAGAACATTTATTCTGCAATCTTTCGATTCACGCCGGACAGCGACTTAACGAAATCAAATCTACCGCTGTCTATCCCAAGGGTGCGATGCTCTTCATCGAAGGGCAGCAACCGCGCGGAGTATTTGTGCTCTGCGCCGGGAAGGCGAAACTGTCGACCTCATCGCGTGAAGGCAAAACCATCATCACGAAGCTATCGGAAGCGGGGGACGTATTGGGCCTGAACTCCGTGATCTCGAATCGCCCGTATGAAGTCACTGCCGAGATGATGGAGCCGGGGCAGGCGAACTTCATTCCCCGCGAGTCGCTTCTGCAGTTTCTAAAAGAGCATGGGGAAGTGGCCTTGCGCGTCGCTGAACAGCTAAGCCGCAACTACTACACGGCCTACGAGGAGATTCGCACGCTGGGCCTGGCGACTTCACCTTCGGAGAAGTTTGCCAAGTTGCTGCTTTCCTGGTCGACGAAGAGCCCACAAAATGACGGCGGACTGCAGGTGAAGCTCACACTAACGCACGAGGAGATAGCGGAGATCATTGGCACGACACGCGAGACGGTCAGCCGGCTGTTCTCTGAATTCAAGAGAAAGCAATTGCTGCAGTTGAAGGGATCGACGCTGATCATCCGCAATCGGCCGGCGTTGGAAAAGATCGTGCAGTCTTAGACTTCGACGAAGCTGAGACTTCGCACGCAGATAAGGTCAGCTCGCGTCGCAGGGGTGAGTCCTTGCGGCGCGTTTTTTCGTGCGGACTGTTTCGCCTACGATCTGCCGCCTGCGTTGGCGGCATGCTTCCTGGGTTCCGGCCACCTGACTGATCTGACGATATGTTTTGGGGGTAGCGGTATCAGCTTTGCCTCAGTTCCTTCCCAAACCATGGTCATGATTTTGGAACAACGGTCGCAGAGCCAGAACCGCGCATATGGCGAAGGCACAAATCCGTCTTCGGCGGATGGTACGCCCGGGGCAGGCGTCAGGTGAAAGAGTTTTCCCTCGTGAAGGAAGCGAAACACCTCGGAACAGTCGGGATTGGCGCACTTGGAAACCACGGTGCACCCCTATAGGCTCCTCGAACAATATGATACTGCGGTTCCGAAATTGCGATGTGACTGCTGATGTCGGACAGGGTGACCGGTATCACTACGCTACACTCGGATGAGGCTCTTCTTATCGAGGCTCCTTATTAATCTATGACGGAAATCTCTTGTGCCGCTCTCTTATTCGATATGGACGGGGTTCTGATCAACTCCACGCCTGCCGTGGCGCGGGTCTGGAGTAAATGGGCCATCGAACACGGATTCAATCCCGAGGAAGTCGTTGCCCGCGCGCATGGGCGGCCGAGTCTCACCACTGTGCGGGAGTTTCTCCCTAATTCCGATCACGAGGCGGAGAATCGCGAAGTCGAGAGCCGCGAAATTGAAGACCTGGAAGGCGTGGTGCCATTGCCGGGTGCCCTCGAGTTACTGGCGGCTCTGCCCGAGAATCGCTGGACGATTGTGACGTCGAGCACGCGCGCTCTGGCGGAGGTGCGGCTCAGGGCGGCGGGTCTGCCTGTCCCGCAGAAGCTGATTACGTCGTCCGACATCACCCATGGCAAACCGCATCCTGAGCCCTTTTTGAAGGGCGCGGCCGTATTGGGATTTCCGGCTGCCGATTGCATCGTGTTCGAAGATGTTCCTGCCGGAGTCAAAGCGGGGAAGGCAGCAGGGGCAAGGGTGGCCGCGTTCAACACGACGGTCAAGGAAGAGCCTTTGCGCGAGGCCGGGGCGGACTGGGTTTTGAGAAATTGTGGGGACGTGGGTGTGTTGGACGTAAACCGTGGGTTGAGGCTCGTGCTGAGGAACTGAGCGGGCAGATTCGGGCTTAAGAGGCATTTAACAGAGCGAGCCGCTCAAGTAAGGCATCTCTCACGCCGATGTGGTCTCTGTATTGCAAGCCGCTTCGGAGGGAGAACTTCTCATGGCGACATCAGCGATTTCCAGCAATTCGATCCATCAAGATATGCACAGATACTTTCAGGACCGCAATTCTGATTTGAGGAAACTGGGCCAAGCGCTCATGTCGGGCGATCTGGCGGGGGCCCGGCAGGAGTTTGCCGAAATTCAGGATCTTGGCCAAAGCAGTCCATTCGGAAGCGGGCGGGAGTTCGGGGTGGGGGAACGCCAGAACGATTTCGCGGCCATCGGGCAGGCGCTGCAATCGGGAGACTTGCAAGCGGCGCAACAGGCCTTTACCGAACTGAGAAGCACAGCGCACCGTACGCATCCGCAGACGCCAGTCGCGTCTCCGATGACGTCTGGCGGCGAAGCAGCGACGTCGTCAACTTCCACCTTGCGGGGGAGTAGCCTCAGCGTGACCGCATAGTCATTTGCTTTCCAGGGGGCACGGCATCTCGTCGCCCCTTTACTCTTCCGATCGCCCAACCTTTCCATCTTGAATCTCTTCTCCCTCCTGGACCATTTCTAGCAGTAGACTAACGCCAACCACTCCTGGGAAATTCGCATCCACATAGGAGGTCGAACGTGAATAGGAAAGTGAACGATATGAACTCGAACCGTTGTGTGCTTGCTATTTGCATGGTTGCTCTTCTCGCTGTCAGTGTGGCCGCTCAAGATCAACGTGATCAGGCTTCGCCGAAATCTCAAGACCGCATTGCCCGTGAGGTGCGGCACGAGATCCTGATGCTTCCGTATTTCGGCGTCTTCGATAACATCGCTTTCAAAGTCGAAGGCTACACCGTCACTCTGATTGGCCAAGTGACCCGTCCGACCTTGAAGTCGGACGCTGAAAACGTGGTGAAGAAGATTGAGGGTGTGGAGAAGGTGGACAACCAGATCGAGGTCCTTCCTCCTTCAAGCGTGGACGATCAAATTCGGCTGCGTCTGTTCCGCGCGATTTATGGCGACCCCGGGCTGCAAAAGTACGAACTGGGGGTGCAGAAGCCGATCCGGATCATCGTCAAGAATGGCCGGGTGACTCTGGAAGGTGTGGTCGATAGCGAGGCCGATAAGAATCTTGCTGGAATACGAGCAAACGGTGTTTCTGGAACTTTCCAGGTTACAAATAATCTGCAAGTCGTCAAAGGCTGAATGGGACATTCGATGGGGGACGCGGACCACGCGTCCCCGTGTATTTCCCGCCTTGGAACTGGACGATCAACTCCTTGCTGCGAGTGCGCGTGTGGCGCGTATAATTCTCACGAATTTGACTTCCGCCCCTGCGGGCCCCTCTCGGAGGAAACGCAATCATGAGTTTTCATGCCATGAACCGTCGAGCCTTTCTGAAAACTACAGGTACAGCCGCTGCCCTGACTCTGCTGCCGGGTCGTCTTCTTTGGGCCGCCGAGCACAAGATCAACAAAGTCGGAGTGCAGCTCTACACTGTTCGCGACCTCATGAAGGACGATTTCGAAGGAACGATCGCCAAGGTCGCGCAGATCGGCTACAAGGAAGTGGAGTTTGCCGGATATTTCGGGCGCACGGCGCAGCAAGTGAAGGCCGTGCTCGACAAGAACGGATTGAAAGCGCCATCGACTCACGTCCAGTATGACGAACTCGACGAGAAGTTCCCGTCGGTGATTGAATTTTCGAAGGCCATTGGGCTGGAATACATCATTTGCCCGTGGATTCCCGAAGACCTGCGCAAGTCTCCTGACATCTGGAAGCAGGCTGCCGATAAGTTCAACAAAGCCGGCGAAATGAGTAAGAAAGCCGGGATGCAGTTCGGGTATCACAATCACTGGTTTGAGTTCCTGCCAACCGACGGGAAGCTTCCATACGACGAACTGCTAAGGCTCTGCGACGCGAACCTCGTGAAGATGGAGATGGATCTGTGCTGGATCGAAACCACGGGGACTGATCCGGTAAAGTATTTCGAGAAGTATCCGGGACGGTTCCCGCTGGTGCATGTGAAAGACGTGAAGACGATGCCCAAGATCTCGTCGGGCGGTGCGCAGAACTTCGGTGACACTGTCGACCTGACCGAGGTCGGGAGCGGCACGATCGACTGGAAGCGTATCTTCCACTACGCGGATAAGGCGGGGATCAAGCACTACATCGTGGAGCATGACCATCCGAAGCAGCCGCTCGAGAGCATTACCGCGAGCTACGAGTACTTGAGCAAGCTGACCTGGAGTTAGATTCTTAGCGAGTGAGTGATTTGCTGGTGATCCAGAGGGCGGGTGCTTGTTGAAAGGGCGCTCGCCTTTCTTGTTGTGGGTTGGCGGCACCATTCTCTAGTAGACTGACCTGCCGCTTCCATGGGGAACTAAAACAACTAGCGTAAGGAGAGTCATGCAGATTCGGCGCACGCCGAAAACCTATGACGTTTGCATCATCGGCTCTGGTGCTTCGGGAGGCACCGCCGCCAAAGTTCTCACCGAGGGTGGCCTCAACGTGGCATTGCTTGAGGCCGGACCGCCGATCATCCCGGAGCGCGACTACAAGGAGCATGTCTGGCCCTACGACTTGCCGCACCGCGGTGTGGGGATTGGCGGACGGTTACGCCACCAACTGAACGATGAGTTCATGGCCCCGAACGGAGCGTGGGAGATCGACGGCGAACCCTATGTGTCTGCGCCCGGCTCCACGTTCCACTGGTTTCGCTCCCGCATTGTCGGTGGACGAACGAATCATTGGGGACGCATCGCGCTGCGTATGGCGCCGGTGGATTTCAAAGTGCGTTCGCACGATGGCATGGGAGATGACTGGCCGATCAGCTATGACGATGTCGCTCCTTACTATGACAGGGTTGAATCCTACATCGGAGTCTTCGGGTCGAAAGAGAATATCCCCAGCGCGCCGGATGGCGTGTTTCTGCCTCCTCCGAAGCCGCGCTGCACCGAAACCATCGTCAAGAAGACCTGCGACAAGCTGAACATCCGCTGCATTCCGAGCCGGCTCGCGATCCTGACCAAGGCGCACAACGGACGGGCGGGCTGCCATTACTGCGGGCAATGCGGCCGCGGGTGCATGACTGCATCGAATTTCAGTTCAAGCCAGGTCATGATTCCTCCTGCGGAAAAGACTGGACGCCTCACGATGGTCACCGGCGCGATGGCTCGCGAACTTGTCGTGGGGAAAGATGGCAAAGTTACGGCAGTCTCCTACATCGACAAGGCGACGAAAGAAGAGCGGCGCCTGAATGCGCGTGTGTTCATTGTAGCGGCGAGCGCTTGCGAATCGGCGCGACTGCTGCTGAATTCGAGATCGACGCTCTTTCCTGATGGGCTGGCTAATTCCTCGGGCGTCGTAGGCCGCTACCTGATGGATACCGTGGGAACCTATTGCGGCGGATACTTTCCCCAACTCGAAAGAATGCCGGCCCACAACCATGACGGTGTTGGTGGCATGCACATGTACCTGCCGTGGTGGAAATTCGACCGCAAGAATGATTTCCTCCGCGGCTATCACACGGAGTTCGGCGGTGGCCGCGGCATGCCTGGCGTGGGCGACCACGATCGGCTCTGCGATGATTTTGAGGGTTATGGGGTTTCGCTGAAGCAAGAGTGCAAGAAGAAGTACGGAACGTATATCGGATTCTCCGGCCGCGGCGAAATGATTCCCAACGAGAACTGCTATTGCGAGATTGATCCCGGCGTCGTCGACCAGTGGGGCATTCCGGTACTGCGCTTTCACTGGAAGTGGGGCGACAACGAAATCAGGATGGCGAAGGATATGCAAGAAACCTACCGTGCGATTGTAGAGGCGGCGGGCGGTATTTTTATTCCTTCGCCGCGTGAGGACGCCGACCATCCCTACGGCATTGCGGATGGCGGAGTAATCATCCACGAAATCGGCACTGCGCGCATGGGGCAACATCCATCGACTTCAGCGCTGAATGGATACTGTCAGTCTCATGACGTAAAGAACCTGTTTGTCACCGACGGGGCATCTTTCGTGACCAATGCCGACAAGAATCCAACGCTGACGATCATGGCGCTTACCTGGCGAGCCTGCGATTACATGCTGGATCAGGCGAAGAAAGGGAACTTGGGAGCCTGAGTATGACGATCTCGCGGCGCGACATTCTCAAATCGCTCACCATGACTGCGGTTGGCGGATCGGTACTCCGCGTCATCCCGCTCGAGGCTGCGGAGTATGCCCACCGCATGGTGAATTACGAAAAGGCGGAAACACAGGCTTACACGCCGAAGTATTTCTCGGCACATGCGTACAAGACGCTGCAGAGCCTCTGCAACACGATTATTCCTCCGGATGCCGACGCGAAGGGTGCGGTTGAGGCTGGCGCTCCCGAATTCATCGACCTGCTGACCAGCGAGAATAGCGATTATCAACTGACGCTCGGCGGCGGCTTGATGTGGCTCGATAGCACCTGTATCGACCGCTACGAAAAGCCATACCTCGATTGCACGTCGGCGCAGCAGAAAGAGATGCTCGACCTGATCGCGTACCGAAAAAACTTCAAGAGCGATCCCAGTCTGGGGCAGGGAATTGAATTCTTCAGCTTTTTGCGCAAATTGACGGCAGATGGCTTTTTCACAAGCGAAATCGGTATCGAATATCTGGGCTACGTCGGCAATACCTTCGTACAGGAATTCCCTGGATGCCCACCAGTGCCGGGAAAATAGCTTATTCTGGGTCCCTCGACAGCGGGACATGTACCGATGGCAGGCTCACGTCTTTGCTGTTCTGTGGCACCTTGAATGGGGTGACTAAGTACAACCAAAACGACGACATTGGCTGGGACAGCCGGCGCGAGGGCTACCTCCAGTCTTCGAACAAGTTCGTCCCGGTAGTGGCGATCCCGAAAGCGGCCAAGAAAAAGCAGTCGCCGTCAGAGGGAACTCTTGTTAGTGTGCGTACCGAAGAGCGCCTCGGAAGCCTGCTGGCAGCATCGGGCACGGCCTGGCTGGTCTATGCGGCTACCACTGATCTGGCCCATATCTGGCAAATGCGAGTCATGCAGGTCGGTCCGGTGGAAGTCTGCGTACTCGGCATTCTGTTGTGGATTCATGGAAAATGGCGGCGCTCTATCAAACTTGATTGAGTTTCAGAAAGGCATTCACCACTAAGGGCACGAAGGTTCACTAAGGACACCCTTTAGCGGCCAAACGGATCCTCCAGGGAACGACTCTGCGGCGTGAACAGTTCCGCGCCATTCTCTGTGATGTGCATGTCGTCCTCGAGCCGCACTCCAAACTCTCCACGAATGTAGATTCCAGGTTCATTGCTGGTTGTTACGTCCCTGAGCAACTTGAACGGGTTCCCCCGCACGAGATAAGGCCACTCATGGCCATCCATCCCGAGTCCGTGACCTAGACGGTGCGTGAAGTACTTGTAGTCGGGGCCATATCCCGCGTCGGTGATGACCTTGCGGGCCGCGGCGTCGACTGAGCCGCATTCGGCTCCCGGTTTGGCTGCAGCCAGGGCCGCCGATTGCGCCTTGCGAACGATCTCGAATACCTGCTTCATCTTGTCCGATGCCTTGCCGAGGACGTACGTGCGCGTGATGTCCGACTGGTATCCTTCGACGCTACATCCACCATCCATCAACACGATGGTGCCCTCGTGTACCGTTTGCGGCGTTAGTGATCCGTGGGGAAACGCCGAGAACTCGCCCACCTGCGCATCTGCGTAACCCTGGAATCCGAGTCGTTCATGCGCCTGGCTGACCAAGTCCTCCAACTGTTGTTGCGTCATCCCGTCTTTTACAGCACGATAGGCAGCTTCGTACGCCGAGAGAGTGACTTCGGACGCAAGGCGCATCAGGGCGATTTCGTGCGCGCTTTTGATCATGCGGCAACCCGCCGTTACCGAGGTTGCGCTCGGGAAGGTGGCCTGCGCGGCCGCTTTCGACATTCCTTCGGTGAACACGAATCGGATGGTCTCTTCGACGCCGATCCGGCCCGTCGCAATGTCACGGTCCTTCAGCCCTTGCGCGATTCTCTCGTACGGATTCTCGTCCTCCTGCCAGATGCGCATGTCGGGGCGATCTCCATCCGGCGCCTTCACGATCTGTTCACGCGCGCGACCTTCCTCAAACGCTGGGCACACGTAGAATGCATTTCCTTTCGCCGGCAGAACCAACGCAAACATGCGCTCGCCACCCCACCAGTGGATTCCGGCGAAGTACTGGAGGGAAGTTCCCGGCATGAGGACAATGGCATCGAGGTTGTTTTCTTTCATCAATTGGCGCGCGCGGTCCTGACGGGCCTGGCGCTCCTCGCGGGTGACGGGCGTGGCTTCGCTCTTTCGAGATTTCAGGAGTGCGATGGATGGGGGAAGGGAAGTGTCTTCAGAAGCGCCGGCAAATGCGTTGCTGGATGTTAGTAGCAGCCCAGCCGCTCCGCCACCGCCCAGAAAGTTGCGCCTCGATATCATGAATTCTCCAAAGCCGCTGAAGGCAAGATCGCATTATACGTAGCGCTCGTCAGTTGTCATCTTATGCACCCTGCATGCGGCTGTACTGTCTTTTCTGCTGCGTTGCAGCTTCAGACTATCGTACGGTCCTTCACCCCGGCTTCGCCGGCGTTCAGGATGACATCAAGGGTGGAGTAGGCTCTTGCTATGCAATCTGGCTTTCAATGCGCTTCGTGCGGAGAGTGGAACGAAACTGCTGTCGATGAATCCGCCGGACGGCGCCAGTCTTATGTCGAAGATTGCCAGGTTTGCTGCAAGCCCAATGTTTTGCGGATTGAGTATGACAATTCCTCTGGAGAGTTCTTTATCGCGGCGGAATTGGAATGACGGTCTTGGGTGTTAGGTCTTAGGTCTTGGGTTTTGGTACCTCCAGAATGTGGAGACTGAAACCCGAGACCTGAGACCCAAGACTCAAGACCCAAGACCGACGTCCATCGCGAAATACTCGCGCACTCACTCGAGGCGCGCTATAGTTTCCTGTTCTTCAGAGAGAGGGAACCATGGCAGCAACCTACGCTGGCAGAATGGTGAGTCACAACATGGTGACCACGCAGTTCGAACTCGATGGATTTCAGGTGACCCGGACACTCGGAGTCGTCCGCGGAATTGTCGTTCGTTCACGATCGATTTTCGGAACGATTGGCGCCGGACTGCAAACACTGGTCGGAGGGAACATCACGCTACTTACCAATCTTTGTGAGAAGACGCGCCAGGAGGCCTTCGACCTGATGTTGCAACATGCGGCCGAGTTGGGCGCCAACGCGGTAGTCGGAGCCCGTTACGACGCGACTGAAGTGATGCAGGGCGTGACCGAAGTTCTCGCGTATGGCACAGCGGTATTCGTTGAGCCCGCGAAGCAAGCTTAACTAGGCAACTCTAAGAGCAAAGAAATGCGGCCAGCGAAATCGCTGACCGCATTGTTCATACCCTCGTCGTTACTAGCGATTTTGTGCAGTCGGCTCCAGAGTGATCGATGGCGAACCCAGTTGGGTTCCGATCACATCGCCCGATACGACCATCTCAACTCTGCGGTTCAACTTTCGTCCCGAGGCTGTGCTGTTGTCGGCTACGGGATTCGCCTTTCCCAATCCTGTCGCCGAAACGTTGTCGGGCTTTACTCCCGAAGACACCAGATATCCGCGCACGGAGTTGGCCCGCTGTTCGGAAAGTTTCTGGTTGTATTCTTCAGTTCCAATACTGTCGGTGTGGCCTTCCACATCGAGCTTCAGATCCGGATACGCCAGTACGATTCCTGAAATCTTGGCGAGTTTTTCGCGGGCCTCGGGCTTCAGCGTGTACTTGTTGAAGTCGAACAACACGTCGGGCATGCTGACGATCAGCCCGCGTGCGGTATCGCGGGTCTCGAGTACCTGGTTAAGTTGTGCGACCAGACGGGCTCGCATCTCTTCTTTCTGCCGGATAGCTTCGCTCTTTTCCTGCTGGGCCTGTTCAGCGGCTTGACGGGCTGCTTCAGCCTGAGCGAGCGCCTGTTGTTGTTGAGCCTGCAAGTCAGCTTGCTGCCGCTCCGCCTGAGCTCGAGCTGCTTCTGCTTCAGCCCGGCGACGAGCATCTTCATTGGCCTGAGCTTGAGCAGCATCGGCGTCTCTCTTGGCGGCTTCAGCATCGGCCTCAGCCTTGGCCTGTGCGTCAGCGGCTGCCTGTCGGGCGGCTTCTTCCCGCTCTTTCTCTTTGTTGCGCAAAGTCAGGACGCGGGCGTCCTCGGCCATCTGTGTGGCTCCGCGTGCGGCGGTGCCGATGGGAGTGCGTCCCTGTTTGCGCTGATAGTAATCTTCGGCGCGCTGTAGCATATCCTCGGCTTTCATCACGCTGCTTTTGGCGTACTGCTCGGCTCCGGCAGCTTTTGCGATGGCTACAGCGTTGCGTGCTTCGAGCAGATCCAGAGGTACGTTCGGTTGCGCCTGCGTGGAAGGAAGCTGGTCGACCGGAACGTCGATGGTGTACTCCTTACCCTCGAGCACATCGAACTTGGCGTCGATCGGCTCTTCGAAGCCTTTGGTGTTCGGGAGCACAACGTTCTGCGCGACGATCACGTCGCTGGGATGGGTTACCGCGTAGTAGGGTTCCGCGGTGACGATCAATCCAAATGCCTGCAAGTCTGTCGTGACCTTCAGCCGGTCTTTGCCGTCGTCGCCTGGCAGTACTTCTCCCAAGTTCACGGCGCGACCTTCGGGTGTGACTGCCCAAAGGACATAAGTCAGGTACTGTCCGCCGAACTTCGCGTTCGGGCGGTCCATGTGATTGAGTTCTATATCGATCGCCAGGCGGCCGACTTTGCCGTCTACTTTGGCTCGCCCGGTGATCTGCGGTTCCAGTTCTGTTCCTTTCATGTCCAGAGCTGTGGATCCTCCCCGGTGACGGTAGTTCACCGCCTTCGCGCTGCGCGCGTAGACGTTGACGCGAAACACCGGCATTTGCCCGTTCTGCTGGACCTCAACGGTCTCACGCGACTGGACTTCAGCCTGACTGCCCGGCGCCGGGTAGAGCGGAGGCGCGGAATTGTCCTGGGCTGAAAGTGGAAGAATGAAACTGGGAAGAATCGTTGCGACGGAAAACAGATACTGCATCCTGTTCATGAGTCGGCCCTCGAAGTTGTCGTTAGTCTTCCTTAAGGACGATTGCAGCAGGGACGCTGAGCAACGTCACTAGGGCCGAACACCCAATTTTCCACAAGAAAATCCGCGCCAGTGGCCGGGGTCAAGAAAAATGTGAGCGAAGGAATAGCGAAAGAACCAAGGCCGTAAACCCAACCTATTGTGGTTGCGAACTTGATTCACTACTAGAGTTCGCGGTTTCAAGAATCAGTGTACGAGTGGGACGGGCACCTGCAAGTTTCTGCTTGACAATAAACGACTTACGGCTAAGATGTGGTACAAAGTGGTAGAAAGTGGTGAGTTCGGTAGCGTTGTGGGTGCGAGGAGCTGAAATCGTGGAGCCGGTGGGAATCCGACCCAACAGATCGACAAACAGCCCGAATCGCCCAATCTTGACCGAATCTTTCGCGACCTTCTCCTCCTTTATGCGCCATGTTTCGCGGCAATCATCCAACCCGGGTCGACGAGAAAGGCCGTTTGAAGGTCCCGGCCGAGTTCAAGCGGGTGATCGACGAGAAATATGGGCAGCAATTTTACATCACAAGTCTGGATGGGAAGGTTGCTCAAGTGTATCCCTTCGAGGAGTGGGAGCGGATCGAGCAGAAGTTGGCGGGGCTCTCCAGTTTCAATCCCACGAAGAAGAAGTTTCTGGATCGGACGAACTATTACGGGCAGCAGGTCGAGATGGATGGGCAAGGACGCTTGCTGCTGCCGCAGTTGTTGCGGGAATCGGGGCAGATCAAGGGAGAGGTAGCGGTTCTGGGGAATTTGACGTATCTCGTCGTCAGGAACCTGGAGCTGTTCAAACACGAGATCGAGACTGAGAAGTTTACGCCTGAGGATGAGAAGACGCTCGACGAACTGGGCATCTAGTGGGCGAGGGATTCAAAGACACCCCTCAGGGGGTTGGGCATGGTGGTGGAAAGCAAGTGAGCCATGTTCCGGTTCTTTTAAAAGAAGCGATCGACTTTTTAGCCGTGCGGCGTGGCGGGACCTATATCGACGCCACGGTGGGCCTTGGCGGGCACAGTTACGAAATCGCAAAACGCCTCGGCGCACCGGGACATTTGATTGGGCTCGATAAGGATCCGGAAGCGCTGAAAGTTGCAGGCGTCAGGCTTCGGGCGTCAGGCGTTGGTGAGCTGACCTCGGACCTTGGACCTCAGACCTCGGGCAGTGCGAGGAATGCAGTCCTTGATTGGCCGACGATCACGTTGCTGCATCGTTCATTCGCGGAAATCGCCAAGGGGCAGAAGGCGGGTAGCGTGGACGGGATTCTGGCCGACATTGGAGTGAGCAGCTTGCAGCTTGATGACGCTGCGCGTGGATTCAGTTTTCAGGCGGAAGGGCCTCTCGATATGCGGATGGACCCGCACTCGGAGCGTACCGCCGAACAAGTGGTAAACCACCTCGACGAGCGACAGCTTGCCGACGTGATTTACGAATTTGGAGAGGAAAGGAGGTCGCGGAGAATCGCCAGAGCCATTTGCCGGTCGCGGCCGATACGAACTACCGCACAACTTGCGGACGTGATATCAGCCGCGGCCCGGCCAATGAATCAGGCAGAAAGAAGAATTCATCCCGCGACGCGAACTTTTCAAGCTCTCCGAATCTTCGTAAACCGTGAACTGGACGATCTGAAGGCGCTGCTGGAAGCGGCGCCTCGGATCCTGAAACCAGGTGGGCGGGTAGTGATCATCAGTTTTCATTCGCTGGAAGACCGCATTGTGAAAGATGCCTTCCGCGAAGGGAATCAGCAGGGTTACTTCAGTGTCGTAACGAAAAAGCCAGTTACGGCAACTACTGAAGAGTGCGATCGCAATCCGCGGGCCCGCAGCGCGAAATTGCGAGCGGCCGAAAAAGTTTAGGCGTCGGGCTTCAGGCGTCAGGAAGACCGGGATCTTCATGACGCCCGAAGCCTGGAGCGGTAATTAAGAGTTTAGCTCCGGAAAACCTGCCGGAGCCCCGGCACCAGCTGTCATGGCAGTGCCGGGTCTGAGATCAGATTGAAGCGGACAAAGATCCGCGAGATAAAGAGCGGCGTCGGACCTCAGCAAGAACGCGCCGAGGTCAGAGGTTGAAGGTCGGTTCCAACGGGTTCCGTGGTAGGAATCCAATTTGAGGTTGCAGTCATGTACACGGGCACACTGATCAGCGATTTGATGAAGGCGGCCGAGCGAGTCGGTACGTCAGCAGAGCTACGAATGAACGAGGAACTGCACGAGATCTTCACGATGCAGATCCCAGTCACAGAGAACGACCAGGTCTACCAGGGAGCGGCATAATGGCGGCAGCAGCGGCAACAATTCGCGGTGCAGTTCCGATGGCAGAGTGGCGATCTTTCTGGACAGGCACGCCCGAAATCTACTTCGCCAAGGCAATCGACAATTCGCGCCTGGTGAAGGTAGAGGATCCGCGGCGCAACCGCGAGATGAAGCAGTTCTGCACGGCCATGGCCTTTCTGTTTCTATTCGTCTTTACGTATGCCTGGCAGCACTTCAAGGCCATTGAATACGGCTACCAGATCGAATCGGCGAAGCGCGAACTGTCCAGCCTGACGGAGATGAACCACTCACTCCGCCTGGAAGATGCGTCGCTACGAGATCCGGAACGAATCGATGTGTTGGCGCGGCGCATGGGTTTGGTCCCTCCGATGCCGGGACAGGTGATCCATTTGGACGGAGCAGGAGCTGAGTCTCAAGGCCCGGTGATGGCGAGCAATGCGCCGGTGATGGTGGTGGCGCAATAAGTCTTATGTAAGAGAGGGACTGTGTGGAGACAGCCGCCTCGGCTGTCCGCCGAGCGAGGCTCGGCTGCTGTGCAGCGGCGGCCTGTTTGTTGTCGGGCCGCCAAAGTTGTCAGTGGAGTTTTCGAGTTCATCATAAGGACTGATGCACTCTGCCGGCAGTATTACAGTGCCGACGACTCCATAGGTCCTTCGGACCGCAACATCGCGGTCCTCAGGATGACAGAGCATAGGTAATATGGCAACCGCGAATCCTGGCCCCACGCGAAACTCTCGGCTCTATCTCCTGGGTGCGGTTCTCGCTCTGTGGTGCGTAGCGATCTGCGCGCGTCTTGTCTATCTTCAGGTCTTCAGCTACGGGAAGTTCGTCAAGCAGGCCGGACATCAACAGCAACGCGCGATTCCGCTCGCCGCCAAGCGCGGTGTGATCTACGACCGTGCGGGACGCGAACTCGCGATGTCGGTGATGGTTGATTCCGCGTTTGCGGTCCCCACCGAAGTCAAGGATCTCCCGACCGCGATCCATCTCATCACCCGCATCACGGGCGACGACTACAACGACGTGCTCGCCGATTGCCGCGCACACAAGACTTTCTGCTGGGTTGCCCGCAAGGCTGACGACGAAACGATTGAGCGCATCAATTCGCTCAAGCTGCAGGGCGTTCATTTCCAGAAGGAGCCAAAACGCTTCTATCCTGCGCGGGATCTCGCGGCACAGGTTCTTGGATCTGTTGGAATGGAGGACAGCGGGCTAAGCGGCATTGAGCACGCTTACGATGAGGAACTCCGTGGCAAAGCGGGCAAGATGTTCATCTCCGTCGATGCCCGAAAACAGTGGTTCTCAGACGTCGCAACCCAGCCGGATCCCGGCGACAGCCTAGTGCTGACGCTGGACAAGAACATTCAGTACATCGCCGAAAAAGAGCTGGAGCAGGCGATCCACGACACTCAAGCAATCGCCGGCACGGTCATCGTCGAGAACCCGCACACTGGAGAGATTCTGGCGCTCGCGAACCGGCCGACCTTCAATCCGAATGTCAGCAAGCAGATCAAGCCTGAGACACTGACCAACCGTGCCGTGAGCTATGTGTACGAGCCGGGCTCGGCGTTCAAGGTGGTAACGATATCTGCGGCGCTCGAAGAGAAGCTGACGAACCCGAATGAACTCATCGACTGCCAGATGGGATCAATTGTGTACAACCGGATGCGGATTCGCGATTCGAAGGCGCACGGGGTGTTGCCGGTGTGGGGAGTGTTGGCTGAATCAAGTAATGTGGGAACGATCAAGATCGCTCTGCGGCTGGGCGAAGAGCGCTATTACAAATACATCCGTGCGTTCGGACTGGGCCAGCAGACCGGCATCGAACTGCCGGGCGAGACGCGCGGCATCACCAAGCCACCGAGCCGGTGGTCGAAGGTTTCGATCGCGGCGATCTCGATCGGGCAGGAGGTTGGCGTTTCGCCGATTCAGCTTGCGGCTGTGATGTCAACGATGGCAAACGATGGAGTGTATGTCGCACCGCGAATCGTGGCTGGAACGGTGCCTCCTCAGGGGGCCTTACAAACCGTTGCTTTTCATCCCGTGGAAGGACGGCGAGTGGTTTCTACCTACACCGCGGCCGAGATGCGCTCGATGATGCAAAAGGTGGTTCTCGAAGGCACGGCACGCCGAGCCGCTCTCGATGGCTATACGGTAGGCGGAAAGACCGGTACGGGACAGGAGATCGATCCGAAGACGGGAGCCTATTCGAAAACGAAGTATAATGCCACGTTTGCCGGTTTTGCCCCGCTGAACAATCCGCAGGTCGTTGTCGCCGTGATCCTCGATTCCCCTGTTGGCCCGCATCAGGGCGGACAAGTCTCGGCGCCGGTTTTTCGCCGCATCACGCAACAGGTGCTTGAGTACTTGCATGTTCCGCACGATCTGCCGCTTGAGTCCAAACATCAGCAACTGCTGGCCCAGTCCAAGATCAGCGACAAAGATTTGGCGGACGACACTCCGGATCACCCCGGACAGCCTTTGGAGACCGCTGAAGTGAACACCACAGCGACCGAAATGCGGCAGACTTCGAATGCGCAGCGGCACCCTGCAGTTGCTACGAATGTAGTGCAGGCTGCATTGCGGGAGCAGATGCCGAATACGCCTGTTGTTCAGCCTGCTCAAGCGGAGACTTCCGCTTCGACAGTTGAGCCGAAGCTCCCGACCAGCGGGACTGTCGTTCTTGATGTTGAACAGGGTGGGATCGAAGTGCCTTCCTTTGTCGGCAAGACGTTTCGCGGTGCGGTAGAGGCCGCGCAGGATGCGGGATTGGAACTGGATGCTGTTGGCAGCGGCGTCGCCCGTCAACAGAGCCCCGCGGCGGGGAGCCATGTTCCTGCTGGATCGCGGGTTACTGTGCAGTTTGGACGGTAGACCGGGATGCAGCTACGTTTCTCCAGTCTGGCCTAGGTGAGCGCCGCCAGCAGAACGACATCAAGAACTGCTCCCTAGGGCGGCATCGGCACAGCCGTCAAAGGTGACCTGCAGATGCCGCACAAGAAATGAACGCACCGAATGTGCAGGTGACGACACTCATGATTTAGGAATCGTAACTTTTATGGATGGCGTCGACTTGGTGCTTTCGCTGCCACTAATATCGACGGCCGTGGCGGAGTAGTAATAGGTGGTGCCATTAGAGACTGTCGAATCACTGTAAAGCGTTGAAGCAATCAGGCTGACGTTTATTTTCTGCCAGTTGGATCCATTCGTACTGCGGTACAGGTTATATCCGGTGATGTCTTGCGATTTGGAGGCATTCCAATTCAGACTCACCACATGGTTGGCAGTCGACTGTACTACGACGGTGTACGAATGTGTCGAGGTGCCTTTACCACAACCCGTGACCTTGACCGTGAATGGATAACTCGCTGCCTTCGTCGGAGTGCCTTTGAGATTCAGGGCCGGCGGTTTGCTGGCGGCCGTCATGGTAACGCCGGCAGGCAAAGTTCCAGAGGTGATGACCCAGGTTGCAGGAGAACAGCCGCCGGAAGTCGCAATCGTGGCGGAGTAAGACGAGTTCAGCGTTCCATTCGGCAATGTCGGCGTGGTGATTGAAATATTGGCCCGCAAATAAGAGGAGCCGAAGATGAGTAACAGCAGCGGAAACAGATGGGATCTCATGTCTCCATGCTGCCGAACGAATCAATTTCGCAGAAGATTTGTAAAGTTTCTGGACTACTGAGAGGGACATCATTGCTTGACAGCAACGACTCGCGATTTTCGGATCGTGATCGCGAGCATTCGTTGGCGATTTCATCTCGAAAGCCGCACTCCCATTTTTCCACTGCCCTCCGACATAGAATCAACCCATGAAGCGTATCTGCGTCTTCTGTGGTTCGAGCGCTGGGAGCCGTCCCGAATACCGTGGGTGTGCGGAAGAATTAGGCGTTGAACTGACGCGCCGAAACATTGGCCTAGTCTACGGTGGCGGCAATGTCGGACTCATGGGCGCCATAGCCGACGCGGTGCTCGCCGCAGGTGGAGAGGCCATTGGAGTGATCCCTGAGCATCTCATGAACCGCGAGATCGGGCACAAACAGCTGACCAAGCTCCACATTGTGCGCTCCATGCACGAACGCAAAGCGACGATGGCCGATCTGTCCGATGCTTTCGTCGCCCTGCCCGGCGGCTTCGGTACGCTGGAGGAATTCTTCGAAGTCCTGACCTGGAGCCAGCTTGGACTTCACCTTAAGCCGTGCGGCATAGTGAATGTCCTCGGTTACTACACGCCACTGCTCGCGATGCTCGATCACGCCGTCAGCGAACGATTCCTCAAGCCGCAAAATCGTGCGCTGGTGCTGGCGCGGGACACTCCCTCAGAACTGCTGCAAGCGCTCGAAGAATGGCGACCGGTGCATGTGGAGAAGTGGCTGGATCGTGACACGCGCTAGGAGTTCGCTCCGATGAGCGCAGGGATTTGGCCAAGTTCGAGCCTCTTTATTATGCGTCAGTCATCCCGAAGCTCCCGCGCTCTCACCAGCGAGGGATCTCCCGTGGAACGGACGTCATTTTCGAGGAGATCCTTCGCTCCGCCTGAAGAACGGCTACGCTCAGGATGACGCCGCCCTGCTTTTCTAAACTGTGCTGCCACTGGCCGCCGGGGGTTTGACCGGCTGAAAAACGGCGTGATACGGTAATCAGTCCGACTTGCTTTTCACATCATCTCGGCAGCCAGCCCTGCTCGTTGATTGAGGTCTATTTTGTCGTCGGTTGAGGCGCCCGCCATCCGAAAAACTGCGCTGAACGGCGTCCATCGCCAGATGGGCGCGAAGATGGTGGAATTCAACGGCTGGGACATGCCGGTCGAATACCCTGCGTCACTTGGCGGCGGTATCATCTCGGAGCACATGGCGGTTCGCACAGGCGTTGGCATTTTCGATGTCAGCCATATGGGCGACATCCGCCTTGCCGGTCCGCAAGCACTCGCTGCCGTCCAGCATATCTCGATGAACGATGCCTCGAAGCTCGCTATCGGACAGGCGCAATATTCGGCGCTGCTCTATCCGCAAGGCACGTTCGTCGATGACGTCATTGTCCACCGGCTTGGGGAAGACGAATATCTGCTTGTGATCAACGCCGGGACGCGCGAGAAGGATTTCAGTTGGGTTCGGGACAACACCCACCAGTTCGATTGCAAAGTCGAGAACCTGTCGGACGATTACACGCAAATCGCGATCCAGGGTCCGAAGGCAGTCGATCTTCTTCAAAAGCTGACTGACGCCGATCTCAGCGCGGTGAAGTTCTATTGGGTTACTCGGGGCAAACTTTGTGGGCTGCCGAATATCCTCCTGGGACGCACGGGTTACACCGCTGAAGACGGATTCGAAATCTACATCCCGGCCGACGAAAGCACGAGCGCGCGAGTGTGGAATGAAATCCTTGCCGCCGGAAGAGAATTCGGTGTGGTCGCCTGCGGCTTGGGGTCTCGCAACACTCTTCGGCTCGAAGGCAAGCTTCCACTCTACGGGCACGAAATTTCCGATACGATTAACGTTTGGGAAGCAGGGCTCGATCGATTCTGCAAGATGGAGAAGCCCGAATTTGTTGGCCGCGAGGCGCTGGAAAAGGCGAAAGCCGCAGGAGTAAAGCGCGCGTTGGTCGGCCTGGAAATGACGGAGCGCGGCATTGCCCGTGACGAATACAAGGTGCAGAACGAATCCGGGCAGGAGATCGGCTATGTGACCAGCGGATCTCCAGGGCCATTTTTGAAGAAGAATATTGCGCTGGTCTACGTACCGATCGAGCAGTCGGCGGTCGGTACGAAATTAAAGGTGGAGATTCGAGGTCAAGGCGTGGGAGCTGTGGTGGTCTCAACGCCGTTCTACAAGCGCCCGAAGAAGGACTCACCACTGAGGACACAGAGATCCACAGAGGTTTAGCCAGAAGCCAGGAGCTCGACGCTTTATGCCCTATCCTTCAGATCGCAAGTACACCAAAGAGCACGAGTGGATTCAAGTCAACGGCAATAGCGCGACGGTCGGTATCACTGATTACGCGCAGGAGTCGCTGGGCGACATCGTTTTCGTCGAGACCCCGAAAGTCGGCGCAGAACTCACCGCCGGGAAGACGTTCGGGACGGTCGAATCGGTGAAGGCCGTCTCCGATCTTTTCGCCCCGGCATCGGGAACGGTGACCGAGGTCAACGCCGATCTGGCCACTTCCCCGGAGAAGGTAAATAAGGATGCTCATGGCTCCTGGATGGTGAAGATGACGTTGAAGAATCCGGCGGACGTCGACGCGCTGCTCTCCGCCGCCGACTACGAGAAGTTCGTTGCAGAAGAGGCAGGACACTAAAGCCGGACCTCAGACTTCAGCCCTCTGACCTTGGCAGCGCACGGCTAAGGTCCGAAGTCTGAGGTCTGATGCCAAGTAGCAATGAGCATCATCAAATAACTTTCCTATGCGCTACCTACCCAAATCTCCCGCCGATCGCGAGGCCATGCTGAAAGCCATTGGGCTGCGCTCGGTCGATGATCTTTTCGAACCGATCCCGTCCGAATATCGGCTGAATCGCGACCTCAACATTCCGCGTCAGATGGCCGAATCCGAGATCGTTGATTTCTTCCGCCAGCGTTCCCGCGAAAATGGGGACGGATACACCAGCTTTCTCGGTGCTGGCGCTTACTTCCACTATCGTCCGGTGATCATCGACAGCCTCATCTCGCGTGGAGAATTCCTCACTGCTTATACGCCTTATCAGGCCGAGATTTCGCAGGGCACACTGCAGTCGATCTTCGAGTTCCAGACGATGATCTGCGAACTTACCGGCATGGATGTCGCGAATGCCTCTATGTACGACGGATCGACCGGCGCGGCCGAGGCTGCGATGATGGCGGTCCGGCTGACTGGACGCCGCTCGGTCGTGATCGCACGCAACCTGCATCCGGAGTATGGCGAAGTGCTCGCGACTTATGCCACGCATCAAGGAATGCCGCTATCGACGGTGGGATTTGGTGACAATGGCCGCGTCGACATCAAAGAGCTCGAAGGGTCAATTAATTCAGAGACAGCTTGCGTGCTGATTCAGTCGCCGAACTTCTTTGGCACCGTCGAAGACGTCGATGCGATTGGTGAGATCGCTCATAAGCACGGCGCGATGCTAGTGGTTTCCATCGCCGAAGCTGTGTCGCTGGGAATCGTCGAGCCACCACGCCAGGCGGACATCATCGCCATGGAAGCGCAATCGTTTGGCGTGCCGCTTGGCTTTGGAGGCCCATATTGCGGTGTCCTTGCCACCCGGGAGAAATACGTACGCCAGATGCCCGGACGACTCGTCGGCCAGACTGTCGATAAGCAGGGCAAGCGGGGATTCGTGCTCACCCTTGCGACTCGGGAGCAACACATCCGCCGCGAAAAGGCTACGTCGAACATCTGCACGAATCAGGCCCTCGTTGCGCTGATGGTCAACATCTTTATGACGGTTTACGGCAAGGTCGGCCTGAAGGAATTGGCGAAACAGAACCTTGCAAAAACGGCTTACGCCGCCGCACAGTTTGCGAAGCATGGCAAGGTTCTGTTCGGGAGTTCGCCGCGATTCAACGAATTCGTTGTAGAGACCAGCGAGGATCCGTACGCGATTAATGGGCGGTTGCTGGGTCACAAGATTGTTGGAGGCTTGCCTCTGAGGAAGTTCTATCCCGAGCTGGGCAATGCCGCTCTTTGGTGCTGCACCGAACTGACTACCCGCAGCGTGATCGATACCGCCGCGGGCCTCATCGCCGAGAGCGAACGCTCTGTGCGCTCGGCCAAAGAAGAAGTTGAGGAGCTGGCGCGATGAAGCACATGACCCGCAAAGCGACGCGTCACGTCAATCAGAACGAAGGACTCATCTTCGAGAAGTCCTCGCCTGGCAAAGCAGCGTGGAAGCTGCCACCGCTCGACGTGCCGGAAGTTGACACGGCGAAGCTTCTCGGCTCCGCTGAAAGAACGGATCTGGGCAACATGCCGGAAGTGAGTGAGATTGAAATCATCCGTCACTTCACGCGCATGTCGACGTGGAACTATGCCATTGATCTCGGCATGTACCCGCTCGGGTCGTGCACGATGAAGTACAACCCGCGCGTGAACGAAGCTGTCGCGCGAGTGGAGGGCATCGCCAACGGGCATCCGTATCAGCCTGAGAAGATTTCGCAGGGTGCGCTGCGCATCATCAAGACGCTGAGTGAATGCCTCATCGAAATCACCGGCATGGACGCCATCACGCTGCAGCCCGCGGCCGGCGCTCATGGAGAGATGACTGGGCTGCTGATGGTCCGCGCCTGGCATGAATCGAAGGGTAATCCGCGCAAGAAGATTCTGATCCCGGACTCTGCCCACGGCACGAACCCGGCAACGGCGGCAATGGTCGGTTACGCCGTGGAAAACCTGAAGTCTGATTCTCGCGGGATGGTCGACATTGCCGCGCTGGAAG
>Ga0335082_10000411_pt1 | contig 44414 bp, 34 predicted proteins | sample Lox_Sample_41_FD_206718 | JGI IMG/M metagenome (GOLD analysis project Ga0335082, IMG submission 206718) | Soil microbial communities from Loxahatchee National Wildlife Refuge, Florida, United States - Lox_Sample_4.1 | ecosystem: Environmental > Terrestrial > Soil > Wetlands | place: USA...
GATCACGACGATCGCGGGGACAGGGGCCATCGGCTACAACGGCGACGGGCAGCTGGCGACCGCGGCGACTCTGACCAACCCCAACGGCGTGACAACCGACGCGCAGGGGAACATCTATATCGCCGACACCGAGAACTGTCGTATCCGCCGCATCGATGCGACGACCAAACGCATCAGCACCGTCGCTGGCTCCAGCACAGTGAACGGAGGGCCGCACTGCGCGTTCGACGGGGACGACGGGCCGGCAACGGCCGCGGCGCTCAACCGTCCGACCGGTGTCGCGCTCGACCCGCTGGGACAGCACCTCTTCATTGCCGACCAATCGAATATTCGCGTGCGCGTGATCGACTTGTCGACCAACATCATCACGACGCTTGCCGGCAACGGCTTCATTGGCTCGACCGGCGACGGTGGGCCCGCAACGGCTGCTCGACTCACGGCACCCAATAGCCTGCTCGTCGATAGCGGCGGTCGCTATCTTTATGTCGCTGACACCGGTGCCGAGAATGTGCGCCGTGTCGAACTGCTGGGCTCCACGGCGCAGATCGACGGTCACATCCGCTACTACAGCAACGACCTTCCGGTCAGTGGCGTCAGCGTCGACCTGCACAGCGCGACGACCGTGACCGTGCAAACCGATGCAACCGGACTGTTCAGTTCGGCCAGTGTTGCCAGTGGTGACTGGCAGGTTCAACCGCGGAAGTCTGGTAGCGGAGGTCCATCGATTACGGCACTTGACGCCGTCTACGTCCTGCAAGCAACTGCCGGCTTGCGCATGCTGGGTCCACAGCAACGGCTGGCGTGCGACGTGAGCGGAAACGGCGCCGTGACGGCGCTCGACGCTGTCCTCATCTTGCGCCGTACCCTAGGATTGCTGACCACCTTCCCGGCATCGCAGGCGTGCGGTTCGGACTGGGTGTTCTTCCCGGACCCTGCGACGCTGCCGTACCAATCGCTGACCCAACCCAACTCGACCTCGAGCCCCTGTCAGGCTGGGACGATCAGTTTCAACCCGCTGGTCGCCCACGCCAGCAACCAGGACTTCTCGGCGGCGATGTTGGGAGATTGCAGCGGCAACTGGATGCCGAGCGGTGGCGGGGCTGCCGCGGTGTCGCAGCTCCGTGCGGCGGCTCCGGCTGCGGTCCGGCTCGGGCCGCTACAGCGTCACGGGCGGCGGGTCCGCGTCCCCATTTACGCAGACGACGACACGCGGGTGCATGCGATGACGCTGCGCCTGCGCTACGACGCGACCCACCTCGAGGTGCATGCGGTGCGGCGGGGCTCCGGTGCGCCGACGGCACTGGTCGCCGCCGCCGGTTCGCCAGGCGAGCTACGGATCGTTGCCGCCAGCGCCACGCGACTGCGCCCGGGGGCGGCGCTGATGGTCGAGTTCAACGCGACCGATCGGCTGCACGGTATCCCCGATATCCGGGTTGCCGATGCCACGCTCGCCGACGAGTAGCGCGCGGTTGGATGCCCGACGCACCGCACCGCACCGGATCTGACGCGCCGCACGGCGCCCCGCCCCTCGCCGGCATCCGCGTTCTAGACCTTGGGACACGCATCGCGGCGCCGTTTGCCGCGACGCTGTTGGGCGACTTCGGGGCCGAGGTCATCAAGGTCGAGTTGCCCAAGACGGGTGACTTCATGCGCGGGATCGGCCCGTTCGTCGACGGCTATTCGTTGTGGTGGGCTGTCGAGGGACGGAACAAGAAGTCCATCACCCTCGATCTGCGCACCACGCGCGGTCAGGAGTTGCTCAAACGGTTGGTCGCGCTCTCCGATGTCGCCGTCGAAAACTTTCAGCCGGGAACGCTGGAACAGTGGGGTCTGGGCTACGACGTACTGCACGGCATCAATCCGGACCTGATCTTGACGCGCGCTTCGGTTTACGGCCAGGACGGCCCGTATCGCGATCGTCCCGGCCTCGACCGCAACGGCATTGCCTTCGGCGGGCTGTTGTACATCACCGGCTATCCTGGTCGCCCGCCGGTCCGCCCCGGCGTGATCATCTCGGACTATTTGACTGGAGTGTTCAACGCGCTCGGCATCATGATGGCGCTCTACCATCGTGACGTGCACCGGAGTTCGGGGCAATGGATCGACCTGGCCCTGTACGAGTCGATCTTTCGCGTGCTCGAGCACACCATGGCGACGTATGACCGCCTCGGCATCGTGCGTGAGCGCGAGGGCAATCGCCTGCGCAACTCAGCGCCCCTCGACAATTGGGAGACTCGGGACGGCCAGTTCGTCTGCATCGTTGCCGCCGGAGACCGACTGTTCCCGCGCCTCGCCAAGGCGATGGGGCGGGAGGACCTGCTGGCCGATCCGCGCTTCAGCTCATTGAGCGCACGGGTGCAGCATGCCGACGAGATCAATGCGATCGTTGGCGAGTGGGTGAAACAGCGCACCGCCGCCGAGATTGAGGCGCTCTTGCTCGCCGCGCAGGTCCCGATGAGCTGCAGCTACTCGATCGCCGACATCGCTGGCGACCCGCATTACGCGGCGCGCCGGGACATCGTCACCGTGGACGATCCCACGATCGGCCCCGTTCGTATGCCCGCCGTCTACCCGCGGCTGTCTGAGACGCCGGGGGCCATCCAGCGTGGTGCCCCGAAGCTGGGCGAGCACAATCACGAGGTCTACGGTTCCTTGTTGGGACTCAGTGCCGCTGCCATCGCCGAGCTCGAAGCTGACGGGATCATTTGAGACGGGTCCAGCACCTGACCTCACGTGCGCAGCAACCCTTCCTGCGCGACCGACACGATGCGGGTGCCGTCACGGCGATACATGGCGCCGAGGAGCAGGGCGCGCGCGGCGTGCGCCACCGGACTCTCGCTGGCATAGAGCACCCAATCGTCAAAGCGGGCCGGACGATGCAGCCACACCGCATGGTCGAGGCTCGCGCCGGTGCGCAGCCGCCACGTGAGCCCATGCGGCCGTGCCGCCGTCCGCAGCAACGTCCGGTCACTGGCGAACACAAGGAGCGCCGCGTGAAGCAATGGATCGTCGGGCACGGTCCCGCGCGGCCGCAGCCAGACCCGGCGCCGCGCCGGTAGCTTGATGCTTCGATCCGGGCTGTCGGGATCGCACACCCGCACCTCGATCGGTCCGTCAGGCCGCCGCATGGATGGGTCACCAAGCAGTTGGGCGCGCAGATCCTCCCAGTCCGGCAAGCCTTGCGGCTCGGGCGCGGCGGGGGCGGGCGCTTCTTGATGGGCAAGACCCTCCTCCAACACGGTGAAGTCGGCGGCGAGCTGGAAGATAGGCTCGCCCGACTGGTGCGCCATCACGCTCCGCGTCGAAAAGGTGCGCCCCTCGCGCAGGTGCTCCACGACAAGTCGAATCGGGACGCCGTGCCTTCCCGGCCGCAAGAAGTACCCGTGCAACGAATGCAGCATGCGGTCCCGCACGGTGCGCCCGGCAGCCATCACTGCTTGGGCCGCCACCAGGCCGCCGAAGAGGGCGCCGTCCCCCCGACCGGGATGACCGAGAAAGACGTCGTCATCCAACGGCTCAATGTCGAGACGACGAATCAACCGGGTGAGCGGCGCGTGGTCGGTCGACGGCGTCATGCTTGCGGTGGCTCGCGATCCCGGTGTAGATCCCGCGTTCCGGTCCGCAGGTCAACCGTTTTGACACGGACCTTGCCGCGAAAGGACGCGTGTCATGGAGATGTGGGAACTGGTTGCGCGCGAACGCATCCGCGAGACGATCGCTCGGTACGCCCATTGTGCCGATACCGGCCGTTTTGCCGACTTGGTCGAGCTGTTCACCGACGATGGTGTCCTCGAGATCGACGGCCGCCTGCCCCTGACCGGCCGCAGCGCGATTGCGGGATTCCTGGGCAGTACCAAGGCGAGCCTGGCGTCGACGCTGGGACGCCCGTTCATTCGCCACCACGTCTCGAGCCTGACCATAGAGGTCGACACCCCAGAGACGGCTCGTGCCGCCAGCTACTTTCTGGCGATCACGGAACGTGGACCGGACCACTGGGGCCGATACCGCGACCAGCTGCGGGCGGTCGGTGACCGCTGGCTACTTGAACACCGCCGCGTCCGACCCGATGGGCACAGCGAACGGTCGTGGCGCGCCTCGCGCGGTGACACTCCGTGACCGAGCGGGCCTTCGTTACTCGTCAGGGATTCGAACCACACATTACATTTCGTTGACGGTTGGCGTGTCGTAGTGTTCTAGGCGCACCCGGGCGCCGCGTGCGCGCAGCGGCTGGTACTTCGCTTGCTCATGCCTCGGGGCGGAGGCCATTGTGAGCGTATTTACTGTTCGATTCTGGGGAGTTCGTGGCAGTCTCGCCACCGGCGGATCGTCCTTTGCCGACGTGGGCGGAAACACAAGCTGTGTCGAAGTCCGTGTCGGAGATGAGACCATCATCCTCGACGCCGGTACCGGCCTGCTGCGCTTGGGTGAGGCGTGGGGGGCGCAAGCGCGCGCCACGTTCTTTGTGAGCCACTATCATTGGGATCACATTCAGGGGTTTCCGTTCTTCCGGCCCGCTTACCTGCCGGAGAACAACTTCACGTTGTACGGTCCGAGTACGGAAGGCGAGAGCCTGGAGGCGGCGCTCGTTCGACAGATGAAGCCGCCACATTTCCCTGTGCCCTTGGAGGCGATGCGGGCCCGTCTGGAATTCCGAACCATCCAACCGGGCGAGGAGGTTGCCGTCGGTCCGGCGCGCGTTCGTGCTGCGGCCCTCAACCACCCGCAGGGCTGTCTTGGCTACCGCATCAGCGCCGGTGGTTGGTGCGTGGTGTACGCGACCGACACGGAGCATCTGGCTCCCGGTGTGGCGGACCCAGGTACGTTCGAGCTGGCGCGCGGTGCCGATCTACTGATCTATGACGCCCAATACACCGATGACGAGTACGACGGTCGCAACGGTTTGCCGCGCCACGGTTGGGGACACTCGACCGTCAGCGAGGCGTGTCGGCTGGCGCGCTCGGCCGGGGTCAAACAGCTCGCGCTATTCCATCATGATCCGAGCCATGACGACCGCTTCGTCGAACGTCTTGCGGCTGCGGCACGCGATCTCTTCCCCAATGTGCTCGTGGCGCGCGAAGGTCTGACCGTCAACCTCCTACACCCCCGTCTGCTCCACGCCCAGGCAGCGTGAGCGCTGCTTCGGTCACCAGTCGATTTCGCCCAGGAACGACGCAATCAGATTCACGGTCGAGTCAGGGTTGTCGCCAGCAGCGAGATGCCCGGCGTTGGCGACGATAGCCAGACGCGCGTTCGGGATGAGCGCCGTCACCTCTTCGGCGCCTGCATCGGATAACACGTCACTGGCCGCGCCTCGCAGCACGAGGACCGGGCAGCGCAACGATCGGGCATCCGCGTCGAGCCCCTCGACCACGTTGCGCCAACTGCCCGGCACCGGTTCGCCTTCGGCGCGCAGCCGCCGGTTGTAGCCGTGCTTCCAGATCCATCGACCATCGGTGCGCTGCCGCAGGTTCCGTCGCAGCCGCTCGGGACGCACCGCCTTCCGGTGTGGCAGGTACTTGGCAATCTCGATGGCGGCTTCGTCGAGCGAGGCGAACGATTCGTGGGCGCGCATGAAATCCATGATCTTCTTAACGCCAGCTTCCTCGAGGCGATGACCGACGTCGATCAAGGCGATGGCACCGACGTGCTCGGGATACGCGGCAGCGTGCGTCAGGGCGACGATCCCTCCCAACGAGGCACCAACGATGGCCACGCGCGACAGTCCGAAGTGGGCACACAGCGCCGGCAGCGTTGCGGCGAGGGCATGGCGCGTGGTGTCGGACGTCGGGTCGGAGTCGCCGTGGTCCGGGAGATCCGGCGCCACGACGTGATAGCGATCACACAGCGCCGCGCCGAGCTCCTCGAACATGTATGCCGTTTGCCCACCGCCGTGCAGACACAACACCGCCGGCGCCATACCCGCTCCCCACTCGAGATAGTGCACCTGCCGACCGTCGATCACCGTGAACCCGCTACGGCCACCTAGCGGGACGTCGTGACGGGGCACCTCGGTCGGTGGCGGGGTGACGCGCTGCGCCTGGCTCATTGCTTTGCCGGGGGATCGACGACCAGCACCGTTCCCTGTGCGATGCACGCGAGGCGCCCCTCGTTGTTGACCTCGACGCGCACCACCGCGGTGCGCTTGGTGAGCGCCAGCACAGTCGACTCCGCCGTCAGTGTGCCCTTACGCACCGCCGCCAGGTAGTTGAGCTTGAACTCCGTTGTTGCGGCCCACTGCCCGCGTTGCATCAGGGGATAGAGGACGCAACCGAGGACATGATCGACCAGCCCCGCCATGACCCCGCCGTGCAGCGTCCCGAGCGGGGTGATCAACTCGTCGCGAACTTCCATGCTCGCGATGAGGCGACCTGGCGTGATCTGCACGAAGCGCGCACCGATGAACTTCGGCAGACCAGTGACCGAATCGTTCGCCTTGATCAACGCGTCGGCAATGCGTTGATCGAAATGTTCGAATGATGCCTCGCGTGAATCCGCCATGCCCTGCTTCCTAGCACGAGCCGTGGCGCGCCTGTCAATCGGTCCCGCGCCTCAGTGCAGTACTGCTCCGAGCCGCCGCACGTCCTCGAGGAGGGTGGCGATCGGATACCTGATGGTGACTAGATCGAAACGGTTCATCCCCGCGGCGGCTTACCGCAGCAGGTCCGGCTGCTTGAAAGCCGTCCACCCCCGGTCGCAATTGAGCACCGCCCCGGTCAAGCTGCGCGCCGCGTCGGAGGCCAGGAAGACGACCACCTCGGCGATTTCTTCCGCCGTCTGCAGGCCGGTCGCATGCCCCTTGGCGAACGCCGCTTTCATCTCCTCGCTCTGCCAAATCAACGCGTTCATCGGGGTGTCAACGTAGCCGGGACTGATGGCGTTGACCCGGATGTTGAGCATGCCGCAGCCGGGAGCCATCGACTTGGTCAACAGCGCGACACCACCCTTCGACGCGGCGTAGCCGTCGAGGCCGCCGAGCGGCAGGTGCGCCATCGACGACGCCGTGTTGATGATGGCGCCGCCCCCCGCCCTGGCCATCTCGGGGATGGCGTAGTGGGCGCAATAGAAAACGCTCGAGAGGTTCGTGCGAATCACCCGATCCCACACGGCCGGATCGATACGCGGTGTGAACCCGTCGTCGAAGGGCAGGGCAATGCCGGCGTTGTTGTAGAGGATGTGCACCGCGCCGAAGGCCGCCACCGTCTCACGCACCAGGCGCTCGCACTCGGCGGCCACGCTGACGTCAGCGGCGATGCTCCGCGCCTCGCCACCGCTTGCCGCAATCGCCGCCGCCGCAGCCGCGCCGTTCTCCGCGTTGATGTCCGACACCACGACCTTGGCGCCTTCCCGTGCCAAGGCCGCCGCGCCGGCTCGTCCGAGTCCCGAGCCCGCGCCGGTGACGATTGCCACTCGGTCCTTTACGCGCATGTTCCTCCTTAAGGCGGATGGCTTATGCCACATCCACTCTGCGATTGTACATCAGCTTTACCGCTGCCACACCGGGCCGGAACAGGCTAGAAGGCGTCGCAGTCCCCCGGCAGGAGTTGCCAGCGCGACAGATCGGTGCCGCTACTGCCGGGTTCTCGAAGGGTGACCATGAGATCGGAGGCGAGAGACAGGAATCCCGCCCGGCGCAGGAACGGCCAAGCCGGCCACCCCGGGGTGGCGAAGAAGCCGACCCGCGTGCAGCCGCCGGTACGACAGGTGTCGATGGCATGAGACAGCAGCGCCCGCATCAACCCCGGGGCGGGCGTGGCGCAGGCGAGCTCCATCAACGTGGCGCGCGCGCCGTCGATGCGGACGACGTAGTAGCCGATCGGCGTCGGCGCGTCCGCCGTGGTTGCCGCGAAGGCGACGTACGTATGCGTCGGGTGATCCAAGTAGCGCCAGTTCAGGAAGGCCGCATCGTGGGGACACCAGAATCCTTGCCAAGTCATTGCAGCGGCGGTGATCGCGTCGAACGCCGCGTCGAATCGCCGCACCGCCTCGACCTGGACACGGTCGCGTTTCACGAGCGCGAGACGCTGCCACGCGTTCAGTGCGGCGTCGGAGGCCAGCGCGCTTGGGGCGGCGAGCGCGGGAGGCCAGCCCCGACGCGCCAGATAATCACGGGTTCGCAGCACCAGCACGCCACGCGGCAACGGCCCGTACAGGTGGCCGCCGCGGCCATGTTTGCGGGCCGCGGCGGCAGACTTCATGTTGGGCCAACCGATCGACATGCCTCGGGCGAACCACGGGTGGGCATTGCGCACCCGGATGCGCAAATCATTGAGGCCCTGCCGTTGCCAACGTGGGGCGACCGCCCCGTCGCCGGTGACGACGCCCTCGAGCGGCTCCGCGCCGCGCGCCGCCGGCCACGGCCACTGCACGCCGCTGGCCACGAGCTGCTTGCTGCGCTTGTCGATGATCATGACGCATCGCGCCAGCCCGCGCGGATTGCGCCGGTAGAGCCACTCGGAGAAGGCCCGCGGGCGGCGCGTGTCGAAGGCGGCATCGACGAGATCGTAGATGCGATCGAACTCGGCCGGTTGCGCGCGTCGCACCTCGAAGCGTGCATCGCTCGGCTGGTCCGGCATGGGCGCGTGCAGCCACTCCTCGAACCCGTCGGGGGCGGTCGCGGGCATCGAGTACGGGCTCGGTCGGCTCATCGGTGCGACGCATACTAGGGCGTTCTCGCGGGGGCACACAACCCGCCCGAGCGCTTGCAGGCGACCACCCCGCCATGGCATGCGGCACCGGGGAGAACGACGGTGCCACTACCGAAGACAGGAACACCGGCGGACGAGATCCTGAGCCGCCTCGCTGCGCTGCAAGCCAACGATGTCGACTGGAAGTTGGGACGTGCCTTCACCCTCGCGTACTACGCCGGTGCGGACGTGCTCGAGGTCGCGACCGCGGCCAATGCCATGTACCACTCGACCAACGCCCTCAACGTCGAGGCATTTCCGAGCCTGCGCACCATGCAGTCGGACGTCGTGGCCATGGTCGCCGAGCTCCTGCACGGTGACGGCGACGCCGCCGGCTTCATGACCACCGGCGGGACCGAAAGTATCCTGCTCGCGGTCAAGGCGGCGCGCGGCCGCGGGCGCGCGCGCGGCATCACCGCCCCCGAGATGATCCTGCCGACCTCGGCGCACGCGGCCTTCGAGAAGGCCGCCGCGTACTTTGACGTCGCCTCGATCCGGGTGCCGGTGCGCGACGACTTCCGCGCCGACCCGCAGGCGATGGCGGCGCGGCTGACGCCGGACACCGTACTCGTCGTCGGCTCGGCTCCGTCCTATCCGCAGGGTGTCGTTGATCCGATCGCGGCGATCGCCGCCATCGCCGAACGCGCCGGCATCAACTGCCACGTCGACGCCTGCATGGGCGGCATCACGCTCCCGATGCTCGAACGCCTCGGTTACGCGATCCCACCATTTGACTTTCGCGTGCGCGGTGTGACGTCGATCTCCGTCGACCTGCACAAGTACGGCTACACGGCCAAGGGCGCGTCGGTGATTCTCCACCGCAACAAGGAGTTGCGGCGCCACCAGACCTTCGTCACCGATAACTGGCTCGGTGGGCTCTACGCCAGCTCCGGCATCCTTGGAACCAAGAGCGGCGGTCCGATCGCGGCCGCCTGGGCGGTCATGCAGTATCTGGGAGAACCGGGCTACCTGCGGCTCACCAAGGCGGCGCGCCAGGCCACGGAAGCGCTGCTGGCGGGCTTGCGGAGCATCCCCGGGGTCCGCGTGCTCGGCGAACCCGACGCCACCCTCGCGGCGTTCACCTTCGACGACGTGGACGCGTTTGCGATCGGCAAGGCGCTGCGCACGCGTGGCTGGGTCGTCGACCAGCAGCAGCCCCCGCCGAGTCTGCACTGCACTGTGAATGCCGTGCACGCCGCGCTGATCGACGACTTCCTTGCCGCTCTGCGCGCCGCGCTCGATGAGGTGCGCGGCACGCGTGCGCGCGCCGCACAAGCTGCCTACGGTTCACTCGAGTGAGCCGCGTCGGCCGCATGAGCGCGATGCGCCACTGCGACGGAGCGACTACTTGCCCGTGAACGCGGGCGTGCGCTTCTCGGCGATGGCGCTGGTGCCTTCTTGGTAGTCTTGGCTGTCAATGACCTTGAGGCGCAAACTCTGAATGCGCTCGAACGTCTCCGGGCTCAGCGGGTGCGCACTGCCGAGGATGCGCAGCTGCTCCTTGATGACCGCAATGCTCAGTGGAGAGTTGGCCGCAATGGCACGCGCCATGTCGTAGGTGAAGCCCTCCAACTCCTGCACCGCGACGAGATGGTTGAGGATGCCGAGCTGTACGGCGCGCTCCGCGCCGATCGGCCGGGCGCTGAAGAACATCTCCTTGACGATGTTCATGGCGAGCGCGTTGATGAAGTGGATGAGCCCGGTCGAGTTGTAGGGCAGGCCGATCTTCGTCGGGGTAATGGTGAAGGAGGCGTTGCGCGTGCCGATCAGTAGGTCGCACACCAGGGCGAGCTCGAAGGCGCCGCCCCAGACGCTGCCGTCGATCATGCCGATCACGGGGGCCGGGAGGTGCTGGATGGCACGGATCAAGCGCTCAAGCGGATCGAAGTATGCCAACGGGTCCGAGCCCGATCCGGGCTTGGGGAGCTCGTTCAGGTCATGCCCGGCCGACCACACCTTGGCCCCCGGCTGGGCGCGAATCACCACCGCACGCACCCGCATCGCCTTGAAGTCGTGCAGCGCCGCGCCGAAGTCGTCGATCAACGCCTTACTGAGGGCGTTGCGCTTCCGGTCATGATTGAATGTGATCGTGCCGATGTCGGCCTGCACCTCCGAGAGAACGTACGCCATGGTCGCTGCCTCTTTCCGACGCCGGGCCGTCCATGAGTGCCGAGGCAATCGTAGTGCCGACCCGACGCAACGCGGAGCGCAAGCCTCTTGGCGGCTGCGCCGGTACCACTTTCCGAGTTTGGGGAGACCGTGTTACCGATGCTGCGAAGGCGACGGTGTTGCCGGCGGGCGCGCTAGGCCAGCAACTTTTCGATCGTGCCGACGATCTCGGCGGAGCCGGGCTCTGTCTGCGGCGCGAAACGCGCCGCCACCTTGCCGGCGCCGTCGACGACGAACTTGGTGAAGTTCCACACGATGTCACCCGGACCCTCGGGCGCCGTGGCTTGCGTCGTCAGGAATCCATAGACCGCGTGGCGCTGCGCTCCGTTGACGTCGATCTTGGCGAACAGTGGGAAGGTGACGTCGTACTTCGTCGAACAGAACTGCTTGATGTCCGCCTCCGTCCCCGGCTCTTGGGCGCCGAACTGGTTGCACGGGAAGCCGAGGACGACGAAGCCGCGATCGTGGTAGCGGCGATACAGCTCCTCGAGCCCGGTGTAGTGCGGCGTCAGCCCGCAGCGTGACGCCACGTTCACCACCAGCAAGGTCTTGCCGGCGTACTGCCGCAGTGGTTGCTCCGCGCCATCGATCGTCTTTGCGCTGAAGTCGTGTAGGGTGGCCATGCCGCACCTCTACCCAAAACCGCGCGCGCATTGCAACCGCTTCGCGGCGCATCACTGTCAGTACAGCGTACACCCGGTTCCCGGCGAGTAGCGTGCCGTTCGTTCGGCGATGCCGGGCACCCGGGCGCGGACGCCGCGCGCGCCGTCGAGCACGGTCGCTTCGACGCGGGCCATGTCGGGCGGCATGTCGGCGCGGCACGAGGCGAAGTCGCGCTCGCTGACGAAGATGCACGAACACATCTGCTTGGCAACGTATCCCGCGCCAATCATGCTGAGGCGATACATGCGGGGGCCGACGTACACGCCGGCGGCCGTCGCCACGAGCGCGAGGCCGAGCAAGACCCACTTGAGGAGGCGACGCATGCTCGTCCGCTCGCTAGGGCGACGCCGGAAACGTCGCGACAATCGCCGCCAGATCCGCGGTCACCGTCTTCCACGTACTGGCGTGCATCTCGCCGAGGCGCACCACAACGAGATCCTGCGTCGGCACGATGACGATCAATTGGCCGTCGTTTCCGCTGGCCGCGAACGCCGACGCGGGGCCGTCCGGGAGAACCTTGAACTGCCCTTCCGCCGGCGTGAGGTTGAGCCAGAAGTTCGCCCCGTAGACGCCGTTGTTCGGTGCCGCCGCGGGCGTGCGCGTGTAGTCCACCCACCCCTCCGGCAGGATGCGGGCGCCGTCCCACATGCCGTTGCGCAGGTACAGGTAGCCGAAGCGCGCGTAGTCGCGGGCGCTGGCGTACACGAAGCCGCCGCCCATAAAGGTCCCGCCGGCATCGAACTCGGGCACGGCGCTGCGCATGCCGATAGGCTCGAAGAGCTCTCGGCGCATGAATCCGAGCATGGCGTCCTGGCTGCCGCCGACACGCCGCTGCACAATGTCGGCGACGATCATGCTGGTCGCCGTCGAGTATGCCCAGTAACTCCCCGGCTGGTGGATGAGGGGCAACGATGCGGCGTACTCCGCCATACGCGCCGACTGGTTGCCGAACAGCATGGCAACGACGACGGAGGAGGCAACGTCCTGGGTGTCGTCTTGGTTCGCCAGCCCCGAGGTCATGTGGAGCAACTGATCGAGGGTGATCGTCCGGCGTGCGTCGCCCGCCGCTTGCCAGGCAGGGACAGGCGCCGGTGCGGAAACGTCGAGACTGCCGTCGCGCACCAGGATGCCGACCAGTGCTTGCGTGATGCTCTTGGCGACCGACCACGAATGGAAGCGCGTGTCCGGTCGGAAACCCCGCGCGTAGCGTTCGGCCACGATCGCCCCGTGCTGCACGACCAGCAGGGCCCGTGTATCCGCAAGCCCGCCCGGTCCGGTGGCGACGAACGCGTGAGCGAGCGCGGCATCAAGCCGTGTGCCGTCGACGCCGCCAGCCGGCGCGCCGATCGGCCATGCCTGTGTCGGCCACGGCACGTCGACCGGTTGCGGCGGCAACGGCACGGGGGCGGCCGCCAGCCCACTGCCGGCCGTCGCGATCGCCAGGATCGCTAGCCATACCCACGTCGACACACGCACCTGCAGATCTCCGCCGCTTCCAGACGCGATGTCGTCGCACACCTTGGCGGACAGAGCAACGCGTGTGCGAGCTGAGCACGGCCTCGCTCGTGGACGGCAACGGCGTTGCCGTTCAACCGGCGACGGCGCGGACGCATCGCGCGTCGCCGGCCGGCAACTCGCGCAAGAAGCGGTCGAACGCCGAGGCGAACGCGTCGGGGGTCTCCAGAAACGCGGCGTGGCCGGCGGGGAAGGTGTCCAGCCGCGCGTTGGGAACTCGCTGGATCGCGGCACGGCAGCGGCTCAGCTGATTGATCCGATCGCGGGTTGCCCAGGCGAACCACACCGGGCAGGTAATCTGCGCCGCCACGCCTCGGACGTCCGCCTCGGCGCCGCCGAAGCTGCGCCACGCTTGCGCCAGCACCGGCGCCGACTCCCGGGCCGCGGCAACGATGCGGCCGCGCTGCGCCGCTGCCGGTGCTCCCGGCAAAACCAGCCGGTAGTAGAGGGCGAACGCACGCGGGTACCAGCGGGCTCCGCGCGCGCCGGCTTCGAAGAACCATGCCATCATTCGCGTCATCGGGCCGGTCAGCGCGTCGAACCGATCGAGACCGCCCGGGTTCGCCAGCGCGAGCCCGCGGACCTGCGCCGGCGCGCTGGCGGCAAATCGGATCGCCGCCGCGCCGCCGATCGAGTTGCCGAGCAACACGACGCGCTCGAGATCGAGGGCCGCGAGGAAGCGCCCCAGCAGCTGCGCATAGCGCGCCGCGCTCGCCGGGACCCGGTCGTCCGCGGAGTTGCCGTGCCCGGGCCAATCCAAGGCGATGAACCGATAGCGGTCTCCGAGCCGCTCGCGCAACGCCATGAAGTCGCCGGCGCCGTGCCCGATCGCATGCAGGCAGATCACCGTGGGGCCGCGCCCGCCGTCGGCATACGCCAGTCGCACGCCATCGACCGTGACCTCTTCCCGGGGCGGGGGCGCGCCTACCGCTGCTCGCCGTGTAGCCATGGTGTTCTCCCTTCGGTTGCGGTGCTTAATGATGATAGCGTTATCACTAGTGACGACGTCGATGCAAGTGTGGTACACGGGTCCATGGCGACTCAGCGAACGCGGGCGCTGCGCCCGGCGCGCGGCACGCCCGCGGACACGCGCCGTCGGCTGGTGGCGGCGGCCGCAACGGTGATCAACCGCGACGGCTACCACGGCACCGACTCGAATCGCATTGCGCGCGCGGCGGGCTACGCGCCGGGAACCTTCTACAAGCATTTTCCCGACAAGCGGGCGATTCTGCTCGCCGCGTACGCCGAGTGGGTCAATGGCGAGTGGGCGGCGATCGAGGCCGAGGTGCGCGCCCACCCGCGGCCGGCGGTGGTCGCGGCGCGCGTCGTCGACCTGGTGCTGGCGCTGCATCGGCGCTGGCGAGGGCTGCGCAGCAGCGTCCTGGCGCTGGTGGGGTCGGACCCGACGGCGCGACGTTTCTACCGCGAGCAGCGCCACCGACAGCTGCACCTGCTGGCGGAACTGCGCGGCGTGCACGGTGGGCCGGCACGGTCCGCCGCAGAGGACGCCGTCCTGCTGTACGCGCTCGAGCGCACGTGCGATGCGGTGGCCAACGGCGAGCTGCGCGCCCTCGGTGTCGGACTGGCGCCGACCGTGCGCGTCTTGCGTACGCTCGTGTATCGGCAGCTGGTCCGCGACTAGCGTGCGGCGAGCGCTTCAATCGGATCAATGAGCATGGGCGACAGCAGCGCGAGGCAGGCGGCGGCCGGGCCGCGGCGACTCGATGTCGCGGTGGCGCTACTGCTCGCGCTGGCGGCGGGTGTCGCGTCGTACCACGGGGCGCAGCGAGTCGATCCGGCGCTCCTGGAAATCTCCGCCGGTGATGTGTGGTTCGATGCCGACGCCCCACGTGTGTACGCCAACATGACGGCGCGCGGTAGCGACCACTACCGCACCAAGGTGCATCCGCTGTTCTCGCTGCTGACGTACACCCCGGTCGCCGGGCTCCGCTCGGGGCTCGGCATCGGGCCCGCGACGGCGGTCCGCCTGCTGGTCGCGGCCGTCGCGGCGGCATGGCTGGCGGTCGTGTTCACGCTCTTGCGTCTCATCGGCTGCCGGCGGCTCGATGCAGTGCTGTTCAGCGCTCTGGCGGCGTGCAGCGCCTCGGCGCTGTTCTGGTTCGTGGTGCCGGAGGCCTACGGCTTCGGCTCGCTGAGCATCTTGCTGGCCCTCACGGTCGTGGCGTTGGCGGAACGGCGCCAACTCGGGATGCTCACCTACACGTGCGCCAGTGCGATGACGCTGAGCTTCACCATCACCAACTGGATGGCCGGCATCATCGCCACGGCGGTGCAGCACCCGTGGCGGCGCGCCCTGCAGATCACGGTGAATGCGTTCTGCATCGTCGTGGCGCTGTGGGTGGTGCAAAAGGCGTTCTTTCCGAGTGCGCAGTTCTTCCTCGGCGATACCGAAGAAGAGAGGTATGTGCTGCGGCCCGACTCAGGCGGTCCCCTCGAGGTGGCGCAGGCGTTCTTCCTTCACAGTCTGGTGATGCCGAGCATCACTCCGATGCCTCGCGCCAAGGCGACGGATTGGCCGATGATGCGCGTGCAGCCCTCGGCACCGGGCTCCGCCGGCCCGTACGGCCAGATCGGTGTCGTTCTGTGGGTGATCCTCCTGAACCTCGGTGTCTGGGCGTTGTTTCGCAGCGAGGGACACGGACGATTTCGCCTCGCGCTGGCATTGACGCTGCTCGGTCAGCTGTCGCTGCACGTGGTCTATGGCCGCGAGACGTTTCTCTATGCGCTCCACTTCGGACCGTTGCTGGTCTTGGTCGCGGCACTCGCCACGCTGACTTGGATGCGCCCGCTCGCCTGCGTCGCCGCCGCGGTGCTGCTGTGCGCCGCGTTGGTGAACAACGTACAGCAGTTTCGGATTGCGACGGCGTTCCTGCGGACGCACGGAACGCCGCGACACGTGGTACAACGCGAGATGGAGGCGCGTCCCGCCGACCCGTGGCCGCGCGGGGTCGGGCACGTTGTGCTGGCGCCGCCGGGGAGCCGCGACATCGACAAGGCGTACCACGAACCCGGCGGGAGCTTCAGCCCAGCGGTGAACAGCTTCGGTGTGGCACTGTGGGTGACGGACCCAAGCGGCCAGCTGCTGGCCACCAGTGATACGGTGCCGTTGGAGGACATCCACCAGCGCCTGAGGTGGAGCGCCGGAGAGCTGACGCCGAGCATCCGAACGGCGACGCCCGCGTATCGCGCCGTCTGGTCGTCGGCGGGCGTCGGGCGGTGGCAGCTGCGACTGCGGGGACCGTCGCACCCAGAGCAGCGCCTGAGCGTCGTGTTGCGCGGCGTCGGGCCCGCCGGCGGGCCGCTGCAGGTGCTGCGTTGGACGGCGCCCGAGTTGATGATCAACACGCGCTGGTCGGTACGCATCGATCCGCCGCCGGCGCGCGTATTCCTCGGCAGCGAGACGACGCCCGGCTGGAAGACCGAGTGGGCGCAGGGCCAGCAATGGCAAGATGCCAACGGGTGGGGCGTCGCGCGCGTCGAGATGAGCGCAGGAAGCGAGTGGACAGTCGTCATTGAGGACCACGCCACCATCCCACCGCCCGAGCTGGGGGTCGACAGCACCCGCGCGGCACTCGATCTCACGCTACCGGATGAATCGTTCACGGCGTGCCTCGACGCGCAGGCAGCGCACCTGTTGATGGGCCTCGTGGGTCGGCAGACGCGGCCGGGCGACCCGACCCACTATCCGGCGCCGTGGGAGCGCGATGCGGCCTATATCGTCACGGCGCTGGCCCACGCTGGCCACCTCGGCGTCGCCAAGACCCTGTCGTCGGATCTTGCCGAGGAGGACTTCTTTGGCGGCTTCGGTCCTGAAGCCGATGCACCGGGCACGGCGTTGTGGGCGCTCGAAGAGGTGCAGGCGCGGCTGGTCGATCCGGAGCGCGACCGGCAACTGTGGCCGCATGTGCGCCGCAAAGCCGAGCTCATCCTGGAGATGATGTCGACCGAGCAGCCGATGCGGCGGCCGCTCAGCGGCCCGATCCTGCCGGCGCTGCGCGGCACGCCGGAGCTCAGCTTGCTTGCCGAGCCGGCGCGAGACGGGTTGATCGTCGGCAAGATGGATCAGGCTCGTCCGCTCTTGTACGTCAACGCCCTGAGTTACCGCGGGCTGCTGGCCGCGGCCGCACTCGCGGTGCGCACTGACCACGCTGATGATGCGCAGCGCTGGCGCGCGGCGGCGGCGCGGCTGCGCACCGCGTGGCAGCTGATACTCCACCCGCCGGCGTCGAACGACCCGCGGACCTACGCCAGCGGCATGTGGCCGACCTGGGTGGCGGCGGCCGAACCGGACCGCTTCCTCGCCCGGCTGCGCCAGCATTGGCGAGACACACGCGTTGCCGACGGGAGTTTTCGCGATACTCCGCAGTGGACGTATTTCGACATCGCCGAGGCACACCAGTGGCTGCTGCTCGGCCACGCCGACCGCGCCTGGCGCACGCTGCGCTGGTTCTGGGCCCATCAAGCGTCGCCCGGGCTGTACACCTGGTGGGAGGGCCACGACGAGGAAAACACTTCGTATCGCTGGGAGCGCGTGCGCGGGTGGCTGCATCCGCCCCACGTTACCCCGCACTACTGGACAGCGGCGGAGATGCTCCTGCTGCAACTCGACATGCTGGCGTACGTGGATGAGTCTGGCGAGACGCCGACGGTCGTGGTCGGGTCGGGGGTCCGCTCGGACTGGCTCACGCACGCGATGCACGTCGGCGGCTTGCCGATCCCAGGCGGCCAGCTCGACTGGACGTGGGATGGGACCACGATGCAGGTGACCTTCCGCGGCCCGGCGATGCCGGTGCGGCTCGGTGCGGTGTTCCCGCCTGAGACGCCGATATGGATTGCATCGGCGCCGGCGCGATGAGCGTTCGCGAGGTCTGTAGTCACGATCTGTAGGATGCTCGAACGACACGTTGCGTCGGGCCACGTGGCGCACGGCTTGGCGGGATGTCGTGTCGCTCGGCGCGATGTCGCGTCAGGTTCGCCTCGTAGCGTTCCAAGACCTTGCGGACATACTGGGCGGTGCGCGCGCGTTGCTGCGGCATGCGGGCGACGCGTTTGGGGCCGAGATTGTACGCGGCGATGGCGAGGTGCGGGTCGCGAAAGCGAGTTTCGAGCTCAGCGAGATACCGCAGGGCAAGCTGGACGTTGACGACCGGTTTGGTCAGCATAGCGCTGCCACGCCATCTGAGCCCGGCGGCCTTTGCGACCGCGCGGGCGGTTGAGGGCTTCAGCTGAATCAATCCGACGCCGCCACGCCCGCGCGCCGTCGGGGAGCAAGAGCTCTCGACGTCCGCCATGGCGACGACGAACAACGGGTCGTAGCCCCAACGCTGGCTCTCGCGATGGATCACGCCCGCGATTTGCCACCGTTCGCGCTCGGGGAGCGATGGCCGACACCGGGAGACGGCGCGGAACAACATCGCTACCGGATTCGGCACCGTATGGGTGCGCACGCGCACCGTCGGTGGCACGACGGCCGCCGAACCGAGGGAAGTCGGACGGCAACAGGCCACCGCCACCATTGCCAGGAAGCCCCAGGGGGTTGCGACAAACCACCGCTGACGTATTGGTCCTCGACTCACGGCTGCTCGTCTCCGACGGCACCCTGCGCCGCTGGCTATGCGGATTCGTGACCCCCAGCAGGATGCACACTGACGAGTGTCACGGTGCCCACCGTGCTTGAAACGTGACGCACCGGCGGGGCCGACCGGTGACACTCAACTGCAGTGCGTATGGTTCTGAGGCGGGCGCGCGTTCCTGCCCGCTCGAGTCGTCAGTGATGGCCCAGCAGAAAGCACGCCATCGGCGCCAGACCCGGCGACGCCCTTGTGACCCGGGGGCGGCGACATGCGAGTTCACAGGAGTGCGAACGGTTCCCTCGCCTGAGAAGCGGCCACCGTGGGCGGTGCCGGCCGCGGCGCGGGTGTACCGGAGACCGCAAAGAAGCGACCGCAATCCGGTTGACCCGCGCCGCTGCGCCTCCTAAGCAGTCAATCGCCATGAGCGATTCGTCCGAGTCGAAGCCGTCCTTTCCGCGGCCCTGGATGACGCGCCAGCCGGGCCGTCTGATTGGCAAGGGCCATCCCGCTGGTGACTTCCTGGAGGCCTACGAGTGGCAGGTCCTGGAGGAGCATGCCGGATATCTGCGTGTCCGGGCGCACGTGCCCGACCGTGTGAAGAACCCGCGCGGCCAGCTGTTCGGCGGGTTCACCCCCACCTACGTCGACCTGGTTGCCCTCCTGACGGTGCGCGCCGGACAGCCGAGAGACGCGCGCCGCGCCCGGGTGTGGTTGGCGACGACGAACATGCGGGTCGACTACTTCGAGCCGATCGTCGGTCCTGCGTTCGTCATCGACAGCCGCCTCGTCAAGCAACGCGGTCGCATCCGGTTTGTCGAAACGCGCTTCTTCGATCCGGAAGAGACGCTGGCGGTGTTCGCGTTGACGACGATGCGAGAGGTCGAGCTGAGCCGTCCGCTCGGCGACGGGTGAGTCCGGCATGGCCCGCTCCGACACCTGGCGCCGCGTTGCCCGCGCCTTGATCGGCGAGCCGCAGTTCACTCCACGCGAGGTGGCGGAGCAATCCGGTGTCGATCTCGAGATCGGACGACGATTGTGGCGGGCCTTGGGATTCCCGCCGGTGCCCGACGACGATCGGATCTTCACGAGCGCCGACGTCGCGATCCTGCGTGCCGTGTGCGCGCTGCTCGATCAGAACAGCGGCGGCCTTGACGGATTGGTGCAGCTGACACGCGTGACCGGGCAGTCGCTGGCGCGGCTGTCCGAGGCCCAGGTGGCGGCGACCGCCGACCGGCTCGCATCCGTGACGGGGCCCGAGCCCGGCGCGGCGCCCGCCGAGATGATCAGTGAGGCAATGCAGTCGCTGATGCCGAGCCTCGAACCGTTTCTGAGCTACGCCTGGCGCCGCCACCTCCTCGCGGCGATCTTCCGCCTGGCGCCGGCTGACGGAACGGAGACGACTGCCGCGCGCCCGCTGACGGTTGGCTTTGCTGATCTCGTGGGGTTCACCGCATTCAGCGCGCAGCTCGATGCCCGTGGCCTCGCCGCGATGGTCGACCGCTTCGAAGCCCTTGCCTACGAGCACATTCCGGAGCGTGGCGGTCGGGTCATCAAGATGATCGGTGACGAGGTGATGTTCAGCGCCGAGACGCCGGGCGTGGGTGCGGAGATCGCGCTGGCTCTGGTGGAGGCCTACGCCGGCGACGCGACGCTTCCCGACGTGCGCATCGGGCTGGCACACGGTGCGGTGTTGTCATGGGAAGGCGACTTGTTCGGCTCGACGGTGAATCTGGCCAGTCGGCTCGCCAATATTGCCAGGGCGGGTACCGTCCTGGTGTCGGATGAGCTCGGCCGGCAGCTGGAAGCGAGGTCGGAATTTGCGCTGCGTCACTTGCGCCCGCTCGCTCTGAAAGGAATTGGCCGGGTGCGCTTCTGGGTCCTGCGCCGGGCCGGGACAACGGCGCCGATGTCGCCGGCGGAGCCATTCGGCGTGAACCCCGGACGTCGCCGCCGGCGTGCAAGATGAACGGCGTTAGGAAGGTCTGCTGCCGCCCACCAGGTCGACGAAGTTGTCGCGCATGATGCGACGCACGTCGCTTACCGGCAGCCCTTCGAGCTCGTCGACGAACTCGGTCGGCCAGGCCAAACCTTCCGGGTGCGGGTAGTCGGAGCCGTGCAGCACATGGCCGACGCCGATGCGTTGCGCCAGGCCGACGACGTCGTCCTCGAAGAACGGCGCCACCCAGATGTGACGCCGGAACGTGTCGCTCGGTGTCAGCGGCGGGGTACCGAAGCGCCACATGTCTTTGCTGTAAAGCCGCGCCAGGTGATCGAGCTTATGCAGCAACGGGGCCACCCAACTGGAGCCGTACTCGACGCTGAGAATCTTCAGCGCCGGGAAGCGCCCAAAGAGGTTGTCGGCGATCAGGGCCGTGAGCGTATCGACGACGGGTCGCTCGGTGAACGACAACGCGAACTCCATCAGCGAGTGACGATGGGAGGGCGGATGCGGTCGCAGGCCCCACGGCGTGTTGTACATCTCGCTGAAGGGCGTACGCCCGATGTGGTAGACGACGTTGACGCCCGCTTCCTGGCAGCGCGCCCAGAACGGGTCGTAGTGGGGCTCGGCGGGTGACCGCCCGAGCACGGGTGGGCCCGCCGGGATCACGACGAAGCGCGCGCCGCATGCCAGCAAGCGCTCCAGCTCGGTGAGCGCCTCGCTGAGATCGAAGAGCGACAGCAGCGGTGCGCCGTAGATGCGGCCGTCGGCTCCGTAGCCCCAATCCTCTTCGAGCCAACGGTTGAAGGCTCGCAGGCTCGGATACAGTACCGCGGGCGTCTCGCGCAGCTGCGGTTCGATGCCGACACCGGTGGTCGGTAGCATCAGGCACGCCTCGACGTCTTGCTCATCCATCTTTGCCAGGCGGGCGCGCTTGTCGACGAACTCGGGCACTGCGAGCGCGTTGATGGGGCTCAGGCTCGGGCTGCCGCCTTCGTCGCTGAGACCACGCAGGAAGGCTTTCATGATTCCCGGCGGGCCGACGCTGTCGCCGGCGCCGACGCTGAAGAACTGACAGCGGGCGTCGCCGATGTACATGCGCGCGGGGCCGCCGCTCCGGCGGTCGATCCAGACGGTCTGCGTCGCGAATTTCGATTCGATGTGACGCGTGAAGCAGTCGTCGGGCTCGTAGTAGTGGGTGTCCGCGTCGTTGATGCGGTATCCGAGTCTGTTCATGACGTGGGTCCTCGACGGCAGTTGAGCCGAATCGCGTTGCCGAGGCAAGCGGCGGCGGTGCGAACCATTGCGCCTGGCACCGGCCGGCTGCTAGATCGTGATCGCTGCAACGGCCTGCGGAAGGAGACACGCCCATGCCCGAACGCCTTGCCCATCTCGATGACATCGTGCGCCTCGATCGCGCTCACGTCATTCATCCGATCACCGAGTTCCGCAAGCAGGAACAGCACGGCTCGAAGATCTTCGTGGGCGGACGCGGCGTCGAGCTGACGCTGGGAGACGGACGCACGGTGCTCGATGGCTTTTCGGGGTTGTTCAACATCAACGTCGGTCACGGGCGCACGGAAATCGCCGACGCCGTGGCGGCGCAGATGCGCAAGCTTGCCTATTATCCGAGCTTCTGGGACTTCGGCAACGAGCCGGCCACGCGTCTCGCGGAGAAGATCGTCGGCTTGCTGCCCGCCGATCGGCATTTGAACCACGTCTTGTTCCATAGCGGTGGCAGCGAGGCCAACGAAGCCAACTTCAAGTTCGCCCGCCTCTATCACGCCGTGCGCGGCAACTACTCCAAGGTCAAGATCATCTCGCGTCGCTGGTCCTTCCACGGCGCCACGCGCGGCGCCGGCACGGCGACCGGGATCCTCGCCTACCACGCGCTCATCGAGCAAGACGCGTCGCACGCGTACTTCGCGCCGCCGTACTGCTACCGCTGCGAGTTCGGCAAGACCTATCCGACCTGCGGCCTGGCGTGCGCCGACGATTTGGATGCGGTGATCCAGCGCGAGGGGGCGGACACCGTGGCGGCGGTGATTCTCGAACCGGTGATGGGCACCGGTGGGGTGTTGGTGCCGCCGCCGGACTACTTCGCCCCGATTCAGGAGATCTGCGCGCGGCACGACGTGCTGCTCATCCTCGACGAGGTGGTCACCGGGTTTGGCCGCACCGGCAAGTGGTTCGGTATGGAGCACTGGAACATCAAGCCGGACCTGGTGTCGTTCGCTAAGGGCATCTCGTCCGGGTACCTGCCGCTCTCCGCGTCGATGGTCTCGGACCGAGTGTACGAAACCATCCGGGACGAAATGCCCGACGGCATCCCGCTGATGTTCGGTCTCACCTACAACAACCACCCGGCGTGTTGTGTGGCCGGTCTGGTCAACCTCGCAATCATCGAACGCGAAGGTCTGGTGGAGAACGCCAGGCAGGTTGGTGCGTACCTGCTCGAGCGCTTGCGGGAGGCTTTTGGGCGTTCGCCGATCGTCGGCGAAATCCGTGGGCTCGGAATGTTGGCGGCCATCGAGATCGTGCGCGATCAGGTGGCCAAGGAACCGTTCCCGAACGTCGAGGATCCGCACCGCATCGTCGGCGCCGCCTTCGAGCGCGGTTTGATCGCGCGGGCGCTCTTTCAGAGCGTCGCGCTCTCCCCGCCGCTGATCACAACGAAGGCAGACGTCGACCGGATGGTGGGTATTCTGCAGGATGTGTGGCCGGCAGCCGAACGAGAGATCCTGGCCGCTGCCCACTGACGGGGGGGCGTGAACGACGTTGCGGCGGAGGCGGGGTAGGGCGCCGCTTGTCGATCATGTGGAGGATCGTCAGGAGCGGCCGCCGCAGCAGCAAACGCGGGCCCGCGTAGCGCATCACGGTACGCACCTGCTCGCGGCAGGCGGGCTTGTAACAGTGGACCGGACAGGCGGCGCACGTGGGTTTGTTCCCGCCGTAGCGGCAGTGCTCGAGGCGGTGGTGCGCATAGGCGGCGAGCGCGGCGCACGGCGGGCACAAGCCGCCGCGCTGACCATGATGGTCGCGACAATAGAGCGCGATCATTGCGTCGATGGTCTTGCGTTCGCGATCCAGTCGCCTCTGTCCAGCGGTTATCACGCCCGACTGCACGGCAAGAAGTACACCATGCGCTGCGGGCTTGGCTCCGCGTAGAGTGCTGGGGGCGGGGGTGAGGGCGACCAGTCGCAATCCTGAAAATGGCCGCCTCCAATTGTTGCAGGAATGGTGACGCGCTCGTGCCGCGGCCTGATCGCTTCAGCCCGATGGTGACGCTGCGGCGCGCGCCGCCGCCGCGTGCCCTCAAGGCATCGCGATGTTGTAGGTGATGCCCACCCCGGCGGTGAAATAGCGCACGCGTTCTTGACCGCCTTCGTTGACGCGCTGATCGAGCCAGTTGTAGCGCACGAAGGGTCCGATCATGAATCGCGGTGTTACCCCGAGGTTGAAGCCGCCGCCCGTCGAATAGCCCCACGAGGTTCGACTCACGGGCGTACCCGCCGTCAAACCGGTGAACGCGCCGCCGGTCCACGTGAGGTACAGCTCCGACGGCGATTCTCCGAAGGACAGGGGGATCGACAGACGCGGCCCGACCAATCCGGCAAGCGGCCAGGTGTCGTTGTCCTGAGTGCCGCTGGCGTTGGCAACCGGGAAGCCCGCAACCTGCGCTTGCCCCAGCACCCCGAGGAAGTCGTTCAGCATGTAGCCGACAAACGGGGCGATCACGCCACCGTTGTTGGCGCGGTCGCGAAAATTGTCGATCGGACTCGCCAAACCCAAATCCGCTCCGGCAATGAGCCGGCCGCCGGCGAAACTTGGCGGTGCCGCGGCGATCACTGCGAGCAGTGTCACGATGCCAACCAACGCCGAAATCCGTTTTGATGCCCTCATACCTGCACCTCCACAGCGTCGTTAGTGAGCGCGCGCGGCGCCCGGTTCCCAACTCGTCGTACGGCGTCTGTATCATGCTCTGCCCAGCGACACAAAAGGTCGCGGCACGGCCCCTGCTCGTGTCGGCTGCGTGGCCAACACTAGGGCAATCCCGACCAGGAAGGAGTCCACATGACCAAGCAGGCCCCATTGCAGTCTTCAGATACGTCGCCCCGCTCGGCGCGCCGCCGCGTGCTCATCGTCGGTGGGGTGGCCGGCGGCGCGTCGTGCGCGGCGCGGCTACGCCGCCTCGACGAGCGTGCCGAGATCGTCGTGTTCGATCGCGGGCCGTACGTTTCGTTCGCCAACTGTGGGCTGCCCTACTACGTCGGCAACGTCATCGCCGACGAGCGTACGCTCCTGGTCGCCTCGGCCGAAACCTTCCGCGAACGCTTCAACGTCGCGGTGCATACCGAGACGGAAGTTACGTCGATCGACCTCGCCGCTCGGACGGTGACGCTGCGCGATCTCCGCGCCGGCGTAACGCGCCAGGATTCCTACGACGTGCTCGTCCTCTCGCCCGGTGCCGCACCGATTCGGCCGCCGTTGCCGGGAGTCGACCTGCCGGGCGTCTTCGCGGTCCGCAGCATTCCGGACTCGCGTCGCATCCGGGCGTGGATCGCCGATCGCGGTGCCAAGACGGCGGTGGTCGTTGGCGGGGGATTCATCGGCTTGGAGATGGTTGAGAATCTGGTGCACCGCGAGTTGTCCGTGAGTGTGCTGGAGAAGCTGCCACAGGTCATGCCGCCGCTCGATCCCGAGATGGCGGTGCCGGTGATGCAGCACTTGCAGGCTGCAGGTGTGCGTCTCCAGCTGGGCGATGGCCTGGTTGGCATCGAGGCGGTCCGCGGCGGGGGGTTGATCGTTGCAGCCGAAAGCGGCGCCCGGCTGCCTGCGGACCTGGTCATCCTGGCCATCGGGGTGCGGCCGGAGACGTCGCTGGCGCAGCAGGCGGGACTCCGTATCGGCGCCCGCGGCGGCATCGTCGTGGATGCCCAGATGCGCACCTCCGACCCGCATATCTGGGCGGTGGGGGACGTCGTCGAGGTGGCCGACGTGCTCACCGGTCAGGAGACGGTGCTACCGCTCGCCGGCCCGGCCAACCGGCAGGGACGGGTTGCCGCCGAATCGATAGCGGGTCGCGTCACCCGCTTCCGCGGTGTGCAGGCCACGGCGGTAGTCGGCGTGCTCGGCATGACCGTGGCGTCGACCGGCGCCAGCGAGAAAGGGTTGCGGCGTGCCGGGACAACCGACTTCGAGAAGGTGTACCTGCACCCGGGACACCATGCGGGGTACTATCCCGGCGCGCGGCCGATTCATCTCAAGCTGCTGTTCTCGGTGCCGGACGGTCGCATTCTCGGGGCGCAGGCGGTGGGCATGGAGGGCGTCGAGAAGCGCATCGACGTCATCGCCACCGCCATCCAGTTCAACGCCACGGTGCACGATCTCGCCGCCGCCGAGCTCTGCTATGCGCCGCAGTTCGGCGCGGCGAAGGATCCCGTCAACCTCGCCGGCATGCTGGCCGAGAACGTGCTCAACGGCGATATGCCGCTGGCGGACTGGGCGCAGCTCGGGGACACAGAGGCGTTGTTGGTGGACGTGCGTGAGCCCGCCGAGTTCGCGGCGGGGCATGTGCCTGCCGCGATCAACCTGCCGCTGTCGCAACTGCGCGATCGCTACGCCGAGCTGCCGAAGGACCGCGAGGTGTGGCTGTCCTGCGGGGTCGGCCAGCGGGCGTACTATGCCACCCGGTTCCTGCTGCAGCATGGCTATCGGCCGCGCAACCTCTCCGGCGGGTACACGACCTATCAGGCCCTCAAGGCGGCGCGACTGGTGCGCTGATCTGAGCCGGAAACGTGCGCCGCTTGTTCCGTGAGCGGTGGCCGATGTAGGGTGCTGAAGCACCGGCGTACGACCAACGTCCGCTTCGGTGGTGCGAGGACACGCATGGTGGGCTCTGGACTCTTGGATCTTCCGGATGTGGGCGCGGCTGACCTGCCGGCCGAGCCGTGGACGGATCGGGTGCTCACGCAGCTGGGTAGCGCGCTGGACGGCACCATGCTGCAGGCGATGGGACTCGTGGTCGACGCCCTCCTCATGCCGCGACCCCAGGAATTGCCGGCGTTGCGGCGCTCCGCTGAGCCATTCGTCAGCGGCGATCTCTGGAAGGAGCCGCGGCGGTTCTTTTCGTTCGTCGACGCGCCGGTTGCGCCGCGGCGTGTGATCGGCCGTTACCGCCGGGCGCTCGGCGGCGGGACGGCGGTCGCGCGCGCGTTGGCGACCGATTATGCGCCGTACCCGGGGGTGGCGGCCCCGGTGCCGGGGACCGATCCGATTCTCGTGGAGCATTGGATGCACGAGCCGGCGCGGTCGCTGGCGACGGTGGTGGCGCTGCACGGGTTCAGCATGGGATATCCGCGGCTCGACGCGTTCGCGCTCTTCGCGACGCACTGCTTCCAAGCCGGCTTCGATGTGGCCCTCCTGACCCTGCCGTTCCATGGTGCGCGGACGCCGGCCACGGCGCGCTTCTCGGGTGAGCACTTCGCCATTCCGGATGTGGTGCGGCTCAACGACGCGGTGCGGCGGGCGATCTATGAGATCCACGTCGTTGTCTCGTGGCTGCGCGAGCGGACCGACGCGCCGGTCGGTCTCCTCGGCCTCAGCTTGGGTGGATACTTGTCGGCGCTCATGGCCGGGTTGCGATCCGACTTGGATTTTGTCATTCCGATGGTGCCGCCGGTGTGCATGGGCGATCTGGCGTGGCGCTTCTTCTCGCGCAGCCGCCGCTATCGGGGCACGGACGCGGCGGCGTTCACGCGCGACGAGCTGCGCACCGCCTATCGCGTCCACTCGCCGCTCACCTACGCGCGCCGCGTCGACAAGGCGCGTATGCTCATCCTCGCGGGTCGCGGTGACCAGATCGTGCCGCCCGACCATCCGCACGCGCTGTGGCGCCACTGGGAGCAGCCGCAGATCCACTGGTTCAGCGGCAGCCACCTGGCGCCGTTTCGGCGCGGGCGGCTGTGGACGGTCATCCACGAGCACCTGCGACGCTGCGTCGAGGTGCCAACGCAGTCCGACTGACTCAGCGGTCGGCGTGCGCTGCCGTGAAGCCCAGCGTCGTGCGCCGGAACAACCACAGCATCACGACGGCGGAGAGCACGTTGGCGATTGCGACAGTGGCGAAGACGGCGCGATCGGCCATCCCCAACCACTGCGTGCAGACGAGTGACACGGTCAGCACCGCGACGACGCGCACGATGATCCATCCCAGGGGTAACGTGGCGCGGCCGAGACCTTGGAAGGCAAACGACACGACCATCGCGATGCCCATGAACGGATACGACGGCCCGATCAGACGGAAATACTGTTCGCCGACGGCGTGAATCGCGGGGTCGGCCGTGAAGAGGTTGAACCACAATGCCGGCCGCCAGCACAGGAGGAGCCCCGGGATTGCCAGGACCACGACGATGATGGCGCCGGCACGCGTCACGTACAGACGGGCACGAGCCGGCTGGTTGGCACCGCTTGCCAACCCCACCAGGGTCAGCACCGCGGCGCCGAAGCCGTACGCCAGCGACAACAGCAGGAAGTCGAGCCGCGTGCCGAGGCCATAGGCGGCGAGGTGCGACTCGCCGAGGCGCGCAATGACACCGGTGAGGATCATGATGCCGACGTAGTTGACCACCGTCGACAGCGATGCGGGGATGCCGACACGGAGGATCTCGGTCAGCGGCGCCATCGTGAAGGCGCCCAGCCGCAGCGAGGGCCGAACGATTCCCTGGCCGCCGAACACGTAGCGCGCCCGCGGGATCGTTGCCAGGAATTGGCTGGTCAGCACGGCGAGCGCCGCGCCGGGAAGCCCCCAACCGGCAACGAACATGAACAGCGGCGTGAGCAGGATCTGCAGGAGGAGCGACGTGCTCGACCACAGGGCCGGGACGCGCACGTTGCCTTCGCCGCGCATGACGCTGTCGAGCATGCCGCCGACGAAGGTGATTGCGGCGCCGCCAAAGAGCACGCGGGCGAAGACGGTGGCCTGCCGCAAGACCTCGCCACGACCGCCCATCAGGCCGAAGATCGCCGGCGCACCGACCAGGACGAGGAGGGCGAACAGCATGCCGATGAGCGCGGCCAGGACCAGGGCATGTGCGGCGACGGCGACCGCCTCATGCCTGTGTCCGGCGCCGAGCGCACGCGCCAGCGCCGACGCAGCCCCGGCGCCGATGCCGCCGGCCATCGCCGTGGTCGCCAGCAAGGAGACCGGGAAGACCAGCGACACCGCGGCGATGGCATCGGAGCCGAGCCGGCTCACGTAGTAGGTGTAGAGAATGTTGGAGCTCGCCGCGATGAGCATCACCAGCGTCGTCGGCGTAGCCAGCCGAACGATCGCCTGCAGCGGCGGGGCGGCGAGCAGGTGCTCCGGTTCGGCCCGCCGCGGCAAGGACGGCGACGCGAGCGTCGTCGCCGGCGCTCGCCTGGCCTGGGTCACAGCGGCGCGCGCCTGACGGCGTATGCCTCGGCGGCGCACCTCGTGAAACGAGCCATGTTCATGGTGGGTCCTCCCTGTGGCGACGCCGATAGTATGTCAGGGGAGGAACGAAGCGCCAGATGGGGTGGTCGGTTTACTTGAGGGTCTTGGTCGAGAAGCCGCGATCGTTGTACAGCAGCAAGGAGCGCTTGCCGCCCAGCATCGTCTCGAGGGCGACGTCGCGCTGCCAGAGACGGAACACGTAGGACAGCGTCTTCTCGGCGTACTCGAGCTGCAGGTCGCGGCCGTCGTGCGCGTGCACCAGGTAGAGCGTCCGGTTGTGGCTGTAGTCGGAGTCCTCGACCTTGATGACCGGCATGGTGCTCATGCCGACGTTCTTGAGCAGCGTGTCCCTCACCTCGCGCCAGCCGTCGTCATCGCCGACGCGGCTGACGACCAGCTCGTCGCCCTTGGTTTCGTATTCGAACAGGTGCAGCTCGCGGATGAGCCGCGGTGTGAGGTGGCGGCGGAGGAAGGACGCGTCGCGGTCGGCCTCACGCACCTCGAAGAGCTTCTGCGTGCCGTCGGGGTGGGCCGGGTCGAGCTCGTCGGCCTCCTCGGGCGTCGGGTCGTCGTAGCGCCGTCGGATGTCCTCCCACACGCGCAATCCGAGATGATAGGGGTTGAGACCGCGCGGGAAGGGGCGCACCACTTGGTTGTGGCGGACGATGAACTCCAGCTGCAGATCCTGGGGCAGGTCGAGGCTGTCGAGGATGCGTTTGTGCCAGTACGTGGCCCAGCCTTCGTTCATGATCTTGGTCTCGATCTGCGGGATGAAGTACTGCGCTTCCTCGTGGACGATGCTGAGCACGTCCTTTTCCCATGCGGCGAGGTAGGGATTGTGGTCGCGGATGAAGAGCAGCAGATCCTCGTCGGGCACCAACGGCACCTTGCGCAGATCGGGCTCGCTGTGGGGTTGGCGACGATGGATGTGTTGGAAGGGATCGGCGGGCGGGCGAGCGGCGTCGAGGAGTTGCTCTCGTTCTTCGTCCGGCGTGCGCTTGCGCATGGCGAGGTTGCGGCGGCACTGCAGCGACACGGCGTGCGCGGCGTCGAGGAGATTCTCCACTTTGTCGATGCCGACGCCGGGGTCTTCGATGTACGAGCGGATGCGCGTGCCGTGCGCTTTGATGGTGGCGAGGACGTATTCAGCGCGGGTGCTCTTGAAGGTGAAGTTGTTCTTGAAGAAGTCGTTGTGGCCGTACACGTGGGCGATGGTGAGGATCTGCAGCAGCAGCGAGTTGTCGCGCATCAAATAGGCGAGTGCCGGGTTCGAGTTGATGACCATCTCGTACGGCAAGCCGGAGACGCCGTAGTCGTAGAGCGTCTTGAGCTTCTCGTAGGCCTTGCCGTACGACCAGTGCGGGTAGTGCGACGGCATCCCCGAGTACGCCATGTACCCGAGCATGTCGTTGTGGTTGCAGATCTCGAACTCCTGCGGATAGCAGCTCAGCCCGAAGGCCTCCACCTTCTCGCGGATGCGCGCATCCCACTCTTCGAGGAGCGCCATGTCGTACGGGGTGGCCATGCTCACACGCTGGCTTGTTCGCGGCCGCGATCCTTCGCCAGGAAGGCTCGGAAACTGGGCCAGATGTCTTCCTTGCGTTCGATCAGCACGGTCTGGAAGTTGTCGGCGTCGAGGCGGCGGAAGATGTTGAGCATCGAGCTTTCGTAGTAGCGAGAGCCCAAGGGCTTGATCTCACCGTAGCCGAACAGGTTGCAGACGTCGCACAATCGCTGCGCGGCCTGCAGGGCGGCGGCGTTGTCGGAATCGAAATTGTCGCCGTCCGAGCAATGGAAGGCGTACACGTTCCACAGCGAGGGGTGGTAGCGCGCCTCGACGATTTCGAGGGCCTTGTGATACCCGGAGGAGATGAACGTGCCCCCCGACTCGCCCTTGCGGAAGAACTCGTCCTCGGTGACCTCGTGCGCTTCGGTGTGATGCGCGATGAAGACGATCTCGACGTTGCGGTACTTGGTGACGATGAATTGGTAGAGCAGGAAGAAGAAGGAGCGGGCGAGGTACTTCTTCATGGTGTCCATCGAGCCCGACGTGTCCATGATGCACAGCACGACGGCGTTGGACTCCTTCTTGGTGTCGGTGATCATGTGGCGGTACGTGAGGTCGTCGTCGTGGAAGGGGAAGCGCGTCCGGTCGTCCGCGAAGTGCTCGCTGGTGTGACGCGTCGCCAGCTTGCGGCGCACCTTGGCCTTGACGGTGCGACGCTTGTCGAGCCGCACCCGCACTCCCACCTGCCGGTATCCCTTGCGGCGGCTGAGGCGTTGCGCGGCGATCTCGCGCAGCTTCTTGCGCTCGAGGTCCGGGAGCTCGAGATCTTCGAACATGATCTCGATGACCTCTTCCAGGGTCACGTCGGTTTCGTAGTAGTCGACGCCCGGCTGATCGCCGGCCTTGTCGTCGCCGCTGCGTCCCTGCGCCTTACCGACCACCTGTCCGGGGTGCGTGTCGCCGTCGCCCTGCGCCACGCCCGGGGCGTTGTCGCCGTAGATGAAGCGGTACTCTTTGATGCCGCGGATGGGAACCTTGATAACGCGGTCGCGATCACGCCCGATGATCGACTCTTCGGCGACGATGTCGGCGATGTTCTCGCGGATCGACTGCCGCACCTTCTGGCGGTGCCGCAGCCGATCGCCGGCGGAGCGATCGCTGCGCTCGGCGTCGGAATGACGGAAGGGACGGAAGATGGTGTCGGCCATGGCGGCAGGGGCGCGAGGCGGGCAACCGCGATCCACTGTGTCGCGCTCCGGTCGCGGGTGCCTCGTCGTCGCTCCCTCAATCCTTCCAGAGGTTGTTGGCGGCGTACTTCAGCACGACGTCGACGCAGCTGTCGCAGTAGCCATTTTCGAGCAGGTTGGTCACCATGGCGTTGTACTTCTCGGTCTGCTCTTCGTCGCGGGTGCGTGCCTTGGTGATGATCCGGCTGATGTCGCGCACCGAGGTCATGAGCTTCTTCTCGATCGCTTCCTTGAGCGGCTCGTAGCTGCGGTAGCTCACCTTCTCACCGCGCCGGCTGGCGGCCCACAAGTAGGCGATGACTTCCTGGCGGAACCCGTCGGCCGCCGAGCCGATGATGGCGATCTGTTCCTCGATCGACTTGAGAAAACCTTCATCCGGTTGCAGCTCTTCGCGGGTGTTACGGTCCTTGACCTTGGTCTTGTTGACGTAGGCTTCGGCATGATCCAGGTAGTTCTGGAACAGCGACTCGGCCTGCTCCTGATACGAGTAGACGAAGGCTTTGGTGATCTCCTTCTCCAGGACCTCGAGATACTCCTTGTGCAGGATGTCCTGCAGGAAGTCGAGGTACTGCTTGCGCGTGTCGTCGGGGAGGTCCGCCTCCTTGGTCATGTTGATGAGCGCCTCGCGGACGGTGATCGGGTTGATGCAGTTGCCGGCGATGTTGTCGGAGAGCGCGTTGTCGAGGGCCTTCATGATGAAGCGCGTGGAGATACCGTTCATGCCTTCGCGCTTGGCGTCGTCGCGCAGTTCATGCACGTCGATCTTCTTGGTCTTGCCCTTCTCCACCACTTCTTCGCCGTTGTAGAGCTTCAGCTTGGTCATCAGATCGCACTTGGTCGTGGGCTCCAGGCGCGACAACAGCGCGAACATCGAGGCGATCTCCAGGGTGTGCGGCGCGACGTGGGCGCGGAAATCGGAATGGCGGATGATCTTCTGGTAGATCTTCACCTCCTCGGAGAGTCGGAGGTTGTACGGCACCTTCACCACCACGATACGGTCGAGGATCGCCTCGTTGGTGTGGTCGGCCTTGAACTTCTGCCACTCGGCTTCGTTCGAATGCGCGACGATGACGGTGTCGACGTACACCATGCCATGCCGGCCCGGCGCCGGGATGACCTTCTCCTGCGTCGCGGTGATCATCGCGTGCAGGTACTCGGTCTCGTTCTTGAACACCTCGATGAACTCGACCATGCCGCGGTCGCCGACGTTCAGCGCGCCGTTCAGGTCGAGGACGCGCGGATCGCCTTCCGAGTAGATGTCGAGCTTCGAGATGTCCTCACTGCCAATGAGCACGGAGGTGTCTTGGTTGTTGGGGTCCACCGGCGGCACGACGCCGATGCCGATGCGATTGCGCTTCGAGAACGTCCGCGAGACCACGGGGACTTCCTCGTAGCGTTCGCCGAACTCCTCCTTGAGGCGAAAGCGGCAGACCGGACACAGGTCGCCTTCGATGTGGACGCCCAGCATCTTCTCGAACTCGCGTCGCAGGTGCCGCGGGATGAGGTGCAGCGGCTCCTCGTTCATCGGGCAGCCCTCGATGGCGTAGAACGGCTCGCTTTCTTCCAGCCCATGTTGCAGCTTTTCGACCAGCGAGCTCTTGCCCGAACCAACCGGGCCCATGAGGTAGAGAACCTGGCGGCTCTCTTCACCCTTGAGCGAGGCAGAATGGAAGTAGCGGGCGATCTGCGCCACCACCTTCTCGATGCCGAAGAACTCGTCGGCGAAGAAGTTGTAGACCTTGACGGATTCGTCCTTGAAGAGACGCTTGACCCGGGCGTCGTCGGACTCGATGATGTCGTGCACCCCGGGACGCATGATCACGTCGTGGAGCCGGGCATGCGCAAGCTTGGGGAGGTCCGGGGCTTCCTTGATTCGCTCCAAGTACTCGAGAAATGCGCCGCGCCAGCTGCGCGTCTCCCTGGTGGCTCGGTCCTCTTGGATCAGCTTTTCAAACGTGGCCTTGTCGTGTTCCATGACCCGCTCCTTTGGCGATAAGCCGTCCGCCTACCCCGCGTCTGTGCTGCTTCCCCCCGTCGCTCTACGTCATTGGATGCTCACCGGGTCGCCTGTATTCAGTGCGATCACATCGAGCCGACCACTGGCCGGTCGAGGTTGTGTGCGGGAATTGTGAGTGGCAACGGAGACGATCGGAATGACGCGGAAGGCGGAAAACTGAGGGAGCGATGATGTGATGCTCTTCACTGCACTCCCTTCCCTACGGTACCCATGTAGAAGAAGCGTAACACCGGGGTTTCTGTGCGTCAAGAAAATTCCCGCGGCGCGCCACGAGCCGCGCGCTGTTGCGCTCGTCCGCACCTCACATGTAAGCTCGAACCGACGGTGGGCGCGAGGGTATCGCAACGCGTTGCTCACCGCCCGTGGAGAAGTCGATGAGTGAGCCGAGTTCCACCGCCCCCCCGCAAGCCGTGCTGGTCGCGGTCGATTTCGCGCCGAGCGCGCGCCGCGCTCTCGATCTGGCGCTGACCTGGTATCCGCAAGCGGAGGTCACGGCCTTGCACGTCGTCGATGTCGAGTTCGCGGCGCGCGTCGAGGCCGAAGGGCTCGCCGGCCAACCCGCGGTCATCGCCAAGCGACGCGAACGCGCCGGCGAGGAGTTCCATTGGCTCGCACAGGAAAAGGGTGCCGACGCGTTCGCGCCGATGGTCGTCGAAGGGGTGCCCTTCGTCGAGATCGTCAAGATCGCGCGCGATCTGCAAGTGGATCTGATAGTGATGGGCATGCACAGCGGCGCGTCGCGAATCGATGCGCTGCTGTTTGGCAGCACCGCCGAGAAGGTGCTGCGCGCCAGCCCGTGTGCGGTGCTCTGCGTGCCGTGACGGACGGCGCCGACTGCCATGGAGAAACGGCTCCAGTTTTCGATCTGGTACTTCATCGGCGCGTTCGCCATCGTGCTGCTGCTGCAGATCTACCTGACGCAGGAGCCCGTCGTTGAGATCACCTACGCGCAGTTCAAGCAGCTCGTCGCCACCGACGCCGTCACCGACGTCGTCGTCGGCGCCGACTCTGTGTCGGGCAAGCTCACCACCCTCGACGTCGGCAGCATCCTGCCGCCCGAGCAGGTGGAGCGCTTCAAGCAACTCGGAAAGGGGCCGCGCTACTTTCGTGCCGTCAAGGTCGAGGATCCGAAGCTGATCGAGGCGCTGGAAGCGCACAAAATCGCGTTCTCCGGGCGGGTCGCGAGCACGTGGCTCAGCAACCTCGCGTCATGGGTGCTGTCGGTCGTGTTCTTCCTGGTGTTGTGGGGATTCCTGTTCCGTCGCATGGGCGCCGGCGCTCCCGGCGGCGGGCTCATGGCGATCGGACGCAGCAAGGCCAAGGTGTACGTCGAGAGCGAGACGCGCGTCACCTTCGCCGACGTCGCCGGTATCGAGGAGGCGAAGGAGGAACTGCGCGAGGTGGTCGAGTACTTGCGCACGCCCGAGCGCTTTCGCCGTCTGGGCGGCAAGATCCCGAAGGGCGTGCTCTTGGTCGGCGCGCCGGGCACGGGCAAGACGCTCCTCGCTCGCGCCGTCGCCGGCGAAGCCAAGGTGCCGTTCTTCAGCATGAGCGGCTCGGAGTTCGTCGAGCTGTTCGTTGGCGTCGGCGCGGCGCGGGTGCGCGACCTGTTCGAGCAAGCCAAGCAAAAGGCGCCCTGCATCGTCTTCATCGACGAGCTCGACGCGCTCGGAAAGTCGCGCAGCATCAATCCGCTGGGGACGCACGACGAGCGCGAGCAGACGTTGAACCAGTTGCTCGTCGAGATGGACGGCTTCGACCAAAACGTGGGCGTGATCATCATGGCCGCCACCAACCGGCCGGAGATCCTCGACCCGGCGTTGCTGCGCGCCGGCCGCTTCGATCGCCACGTCGCCCTGGACCGGCCGGACGTGCGCGGGCGCGAAGAGATCCTGCGCGTGCACACGCGCGGCGTGAAGCTCGGCGCCGACGTCGACCTGCACGTGGTGGCGGCGCGTACCCCCGGCTTCGTCGGCGCGGACCTCGCCAACGCCGTCAACGAAGCAGCGCTGCTGGCGGCACGCCGCGACCGGGTCGAGGTCACCATGCAAGACTTCGACGACGCCATCGACCGCATCGTCGCCGGTCTCGAGAAGAAGACGCGCGTGATGAGCAAGCGCGAGAAGGAAATCGTTGCCTACCACGAGGCCGGCCACGCCATCGTGGCGTCGACCCTGCCCAACATGGACCCGGTCCGGAAGATCTCCATCATTCCCCGCGGTATCGCCGCGCTCGGTTATACGCAGCAGCTGCCGACCGAAGACCGGTACCTGATGACGCGCTCCGAGCTCGAGGACCGCCTGTGCGTGCTGCTCGGCGGCCGCGTCGCCGAGGAGCTGGTCTTCGGCGACATCTCCACCGGCGCGCAGGACGACCTGCAGAAAGCCACCGACATCGCCCTCAGTATGGTCACCCAGTACGGGATGAGCGAAACGCTCGGGCTTCGTACCTTCGAGCGCGAACGCCGGTCGATCTTCCTCGATACACCGGTGCCGGCGAGCAAGGAGTACAGCGAGGCGAAGGCGGGGAGCATCGACGAGGAGGTGGAGAAGATCCTGCAGCGAGCCCACGAGAAGGTCCGCCGCATCGTCACCGACCGCCGCCCCGTGCTCGACCAGGTCGCGACGCGCCTGATCGAGAAGGAGGTGATGGACGGTGACGAGCTGCGAACGCTGCTCGCCACCGGTGTCGCGCCGGTGCGCGCGGCGCGCTAGCCGACGTCGCGTGCGCGGTCGGTGATCAGGCTCTCCGCCGGCCCTTCAGTCGCCTTGCAAAGCCTGTTAAATGACGCGGGCCACCCGGGTTAGCGGCCTCGCGGTGCGCGGACAGTCCAGACGGAGGTGGAGCAGGATGGCAACGCCCGAAATCGGTAGCGAGCAGCACAAACAGCTCTTCTGCCGCACGTTCATCGATACGCACGAACCCTACCAGGTGTCGGACCTCGACTTCCCGGCCCTCGACGCCGAGAGTCTGGCGCGACTGAAGAGCCTGCCCATCTGGGACGAGGCGGTGAACACCGAACGCGAGACGGCGTTGAAGGTACAGCGGATGTGTGAGCGGGAGACCGATCCCCTGGTGCGCGAGGCGATTGCGCTGCAGGGCTTCGAGGAGGCCCGGCACGCGGCGCTCCTGGATCGCCTCACCGCGCAGTACGGCATTCCGGTGCAGCGGCGCACCGACGCGGTGAACGGCACGGACATCACGTGGGACTTCATCCGCACCGAGTACGGTGAATGTTTCGATGCGTTCTTCGCCTTCGGGCTCTTTGCGTTTGCGAGACAGTCGGGATTCTTCCCGCTGGGGCTGGTGAAGCTGTTCGATCCGATCATGCAAGAGGAAGCCCGACACGTGCAGTTCTTCGTCAACTGGATTGCCTTCCGGCGCGCCCGTCTGCCGCTCGACCTGCGCCTCCTGCTCGATTGTCGTCGCGGGTTGGCCGTATCGCTGCAGGTGCTCAGCCGCATCCGCACCGCTCTCGATCTCGGCGGCACGGAGCAGGACAACTTCACGATGAACAGCCACGATGCCATCGGCGAGTTCTCGCTCAAGACATTCCTCGACATGTGCCTGCGCGAGAATGAGCGGCGCCTGGGGCTCTACGACCCGGCGTTGTTGCAACCGCGCTTCGCGCCGCGCATCGCGCGCAGCGCCCTGCGCGTCCTGCGCGGATAAGCAGCGGCGCACGCGCCGGCGTACGCCGCCGGCAACGAGTGCGCGCCGCCCGCATCCCGGGGCGGTGGACATTCGCCGTCGGTCATGCCTACACAAGGCCGCCGATGGGTCGATGGCGATCGTGGATAGTCGCGGTGTTGCTCGTCGCCGCCGGGTGGCCCGGAAGCCTGGCCGCGCAAGACCACCCGGCGCGCACCGTGGTCGTCCTGCTCTTCGACGGCTGGGCACCGGCGCTGCTGGAGGGATTGACCACGCCGGCCCTCGCCCGCATCCGCACCGAAGGGGCCTGGACGCACCATCTGATCCCAGTGTTTCCGACCCTCTCGCTGGTCAACCAGGTCAGCATCTCCACCGGCTGCTGGCCAGAGCATCATGGCATCGTCACCAATGAGTTCATCGATCCGACGCGCGGCCGCTACGACCACTCGCGCGATGCCGACTGGCTGACTGGCTGCGAACACTTGCACCAGGTTGCCGAGCGTCAAGGCGTGCCGTCGGCCGCGCTGGGCTGGGTCGGTGGCGTCTCCGGTTCGCGCGGCAAGCTCGCCACGTACGTCTCTGCGGAAGCGACCTGGGCCGACTCCCCCGACGACGCCCACCGCGCCGAGCAGGTCATCCAATTGTTGCGGTTGCCCGACGCCGAGCGGCCGCGTCTGATCCTGGCGTATTTCAAGGGACCGGATACGGCGGCGCACTTCACCGGGATGGACTCGGAGCGGACGCGGCGCGCCGTGCTGCAGAGCGACGCCGCCGTCGGCTCGGTCCTGCAGGCGATCGACGGCTTGCCCTTCCGCGATCAGGTGACGCTGCTGGTGACCACCGACCACGGCATGTTACCGGTGTGGATCAATGTCAACGTCGCCCGCATCCTGCGCAATCACGATATCGATGCGACCGCGGTGTCGTCGGGAACCACCTCGTTTCTCTACTTTCGCGAGCCCACGCCACCGCACATCCAGGAGGCCATGCGCGCGTTGCATCCGTACTTCCTGCAGTTCGACGTCATCGAAAGAGGGCAGGCACAGCCGGATTGGCACATCGGGAGCGGCGCCCGCGTCGGTGACCTCATCCTCTCCGCACACCCGCCGTACTTCATTGAAGATGGTGGTCACTGGCCGGCGTGGCTGCGGTGGTTGACGCGCTGGGGTCCGGAACTGCTGTGGTCGAGGATGAGCATGAAGGCGACGCACGGGTATCCGCCGAAGACGCAGGGGATGGCCGGGATCCTCTACGCCTGGGGTGCGGGCATCGCCCCCGCACGTGAGATCGTCAACCTCCGCGCCATCGACATCCACCCGACGGTCTGTCGGCTGCTGGGCGTCGAGCCCGGTGCGGCGGTGGACGGTACGGTCGCGACGCAGTTGCTGGCGGAGTGAGATGGTGGCTGCGCAACCCAATCGGGACTACATGGCCCGCGTGTCGCGGTGGCTCGCGGCGATCGGCGCCGTGGTGATGCTGCTGCATGCGGCGTCCGCGGCGGCCCTGGTGATTCGCGGCGACCAGCACTGGCGCGGCAACGACGATTGCGCCGCCGGTTGGACGGATCCGCACACCGATGACTCGACCTGGACGCCGGTCACCGCCCCCTGGGTGTACATGTGGCCGCGCGAGTGGGCCGATGCGGACGCGCGCACCTTCTGGGCGACGTCGGAGGGCAACACCTCGTGCGTACGGCGGCACTTCGCGCTGGCGACTGCACCAACGTCGGCGACCGTGCACATCTGGGTCGACGACGACTACGAGCTGTACATCAACGGGGCGTTCGTCGGTGCCAGCAACGACCATTGGGGCGAGCTGCCGGGTGAGACCTACGACGTCGCCGCGCTCCTGACGGCGGGCGACAACGTGATCGCTCTGAAGCTCATCGACTTTGGCGGCGGCGAACGTGGCGCGCTGTTCTCGCTCAGCATTCCCGATGCGCCCGACGTCGCGCCGTCCGTGGCCGACCTGCTGCATCGAGCCGTGCCCTGGGTGCAGTTCTCGGGCATCATTGCGATCGTCGTCCTCATCGTGATGGCGGTGCGCCGGTTGGGGCAGCGGGCGGCGCCGTGGGTGTCACGACAGCCGGGGGCGATGGTCACGGGAGCCATCGTCTTGCTGGTCGTCGCGTGCCAGTGGCTCCTGCAGACCGGTCAGTTGTATGTGGCCACGGCGAGTCAACCGTGGGCGGAGTGGAACTGGGGACAAGTCGGCTTCGTGGTTGGACTGTTGGCGCTGCTGGTAGTCGCGTGCGCCGGCGACCGTCAGGTGGAGGAGCCCCCGGTGCGGCACGAGTGGCTGGTGCTGCTCGCGATCCTGCTGCTGGCGCTGCTCATGCGGACGGCGGGGCTGTCATTCATCCCGCCGGGCTTCTTCCAAGACGAAGCCGTCAACGGCAACGATGCGTTGTCGCTCTTCGACGGACGGCCATTCGAGATGTGGTCGGACAGCATCGGCGGGCGACCGACGATGTACCTCTATCTGCTGGGCTTGTGTGTGCGAGCCTTGGGCCCGACGTACATGGCTCTGAAGATCGTGCCGGTCACGTTCGGTGTGGCATCGGTTGCGGCGCTGTACCTGTTGGGGCGGATTGCGTTCGGCCCGCGTCCGGCGTTGTGGGCGGCGTTCTTCCTGGCGGTGTCGCGCTGGTACGTGCATTTCACGCGCATGGCCTGGGAGGCGGGCTGCGTGCCGTTCTTTTCCGCGCTCGGGTTTGCGCTGCTGCTGCGCGGGTTGGGGCGTTGCAAGCGGCCGACGCTGAACCTGGTGGCGGGGGGCATGATCCTGAGCCTGGGCCTGTACACGTACGCGGCGTATCGTGCCGTGCCGGCGGCGGCGGTGCTGTTCGTTCTGGCGACCGTGGTGCGGGATCGTGAGGTACTCCGCGAACGGTGGCTGGGGTTGGTCGCCGCCGCGTTGGGGGCCGCCGTTGTGGCCGCGCCGTTGGCGATCTTCGCGTGGCGGAACCCGACACTGTATTGGGCGCGGTATACCGATGTGTCGTTGACCAAGTATATGAGCTACTACGGCACGCTGTTCCCGTGGGGCCATCAGATCGCCAAGGGACTGCTGGCGTTCAATCATCTCGGTGACGCGCACAACCTGACGGCGTCGTCGCACATCGACGTCGTGACCGGCACGCTGCTGCTGCTCGGGATCACGGCGCAGTTGCCGCGGGAACGCCGGCGCAGCGGCCGCCTGGTCTGGGTGTGGTTGCTGACCTTCGTTGCGCTTGCCAGCCTGACGCGCGACTCGCCGCACGCCACGCGGCTGCTCGGGGCGTTGCCGCCGGCCCTGCTCCTTGCCGGCCTGGGAGCGTCGCGCCTGTTCGCCCGTCTGCGGTCCGCCCTCCGTGCCCGCGCCCTCGTGCCGGCGTGTGTCGCCGCGGTGCTGGTGTCGGTGACGGCCATCAACGTGTATCAGTACTTCATCGTGATGCAGATGGTCCCCAACGGGGACATCGGCATGAATGTGCGGGCGCGTACGTTGTGCGAGCTGGTGGCAGCAACCGACAACGTGCACTTCTACTGGACCGAGGACGTGGCGTACTGGTGTCAACCACAGTGCGGCTACTTGGTCCCCGGCCGCTACCGGGTGCTAAACGTCGTCGGTCTTCCGGAGGTGCTTGACACGACCGTGCTCAAGAACGCCCCGCGTCCCGTGATCTTCGCGCTCGGCCAGGAGTTCATCGATCGCAATTGGCAGAAGCTGCCGCTCGACGCCAACGGCGTGCCGGTGTTGGATCTGCCGGCGCGCCCGGTCGTGGAGCTCGACCGGGAGGCGCGGCCGATGTACTACCTGTATCGCTATTGACGCGGGCTCACGCCGCTTCCGCCAGCGGCGTGCTGGTGAACGTCAGCCCCCCGCTGGAATGATCGACGACGACGCGCGAGTGGTCGTGAATCTCCCCGGCGATGAGCTTGCGCCCCAAGGTCGTCTCGAGCTCCTTCTGGAGCAGACGCTTGAGCGGCCGCGCGCCGTACACCGGGTCGTAGCCGGCATGCGCGAAGTACGCGAGCGCCGCGTCGGTGAGCTCGATCTCGATCTTGCGTTCCGCCAGACGTACGCGCAGGCGCTGCAGTTGAATGGTGACGATCTGCTTGAGCTGCTCGCGTGTCAGGCTGTGGAACACCACGACCTCGTCGACGCGGTTCAGAAACTCCGGGCGGAAGTGCTCGCGCAGGGCGTCGAGCACGTCGTGCTTCATGCGCTCGTAGGCATCGGCGTCGTCGCCGCCGCGGTAGGTCAAGATCAGCTGGCTGCCGATGTTCGAGGTCATGATCACCACCGTGTTCTTGAAGTCCACGGTGCGACCGTGCCCATCGGTGAGGCGGCCGTCGTCGAGGATCTGCAGCATGGCGTTGAAGACGTCGTGGTGCGCCTTCTCGATCTCGTCGAAGAGGATGACGGAGTACGGCCGGCGGCGCACCGCTTCGGTGAGCTGGCCGCCTTCCTCGTAGCCGACGTAGCCCGGCGGCGCGCCGATCAGCCGGGCCACGGTGTGCTTCTCCATGTACTCGGACATGTCGATGCGGATCATTGCCGCCTCGTCGTCGAACAGGAACTCGGCGAGGGCGCGGCCGAGCTCGGTCTTCCCGACCCCGGTCGGTCCCAGAAAGATGAAGGAGCCGATCGGCCGATTGGGATCCTTGATGCCGGCGCGGGCGCGGATGACGGCGTCGGCCACCGCCGTGACGGCTTCGTCCTGGCCGATGACGCGCTTGTGCAGATGCTCTTCGAGGTGCAGGAGCTTCTGCATCTCGCCCTCCATCAGCTTGCTCACGGGAATGCCGGTCCAACGCGCCACCACCTCGGCGACGTCGTCCTCGTCGACCTCTTCCTTGATGAGGCGCGTCGCGCCTTCCTGCTGAGCCAACGCCGCCTCTTCCTCGGCGAGCTGACGCTCGAGCTGGGCGAGCGTCCCGTACTTCAGCTCGGCGACGCGATTGAGGTCGTACTGGCGTTCGGCCTTCTCGATGTCGAGCTTGGTCTCCTCGATGCGGCGGCGCAGCTCGCGCAGGCGGCCGACGGCATCCTTCTCCACGTCCCAGCGCGCACGCAGCGCCCCGGCGTCGGTGCGCAGCTCGCTCAGCTCCTTCTCGAGTTTCTCGAGGCGGGCCCGCGAGGCCTTGTCGGTTTCCTTCTTCAAGGCTTCGCGCTCGATCTCGAGCTGCATGACGCGGCGCGAGACCTCGTCGAGCTCGCTGGGCATCGAGTCGATCTCGGTGCGTAACTTGGCGGCCGCCTCGTCCACGAGGTCGATCGCCTTGTCGGGCAGGAAACGGTCGGCGATGTAGCGGTGCGACAGCACGGCGGCGGTGACCAGCGCCGCGTCCTTGATGCGGACACCGTGGTGCACTTCGTAGCGTTCGCGCAGGCCGCGCAGGATGGAGATGGTGTCCTCGACCGAGGGTTGATCCACCATGACCGGCTGGAAGCGCCGTTCCAGCGCCGCGTCCTTCTCGACGTGCTTCCGATACTCGTCCAGCGTCGTGGCGCCGATGCAGTGCAGCTCGCCGCGCGCCAGCATCGGCTTGAGCAGGTTGCTCGCGTCCATCGCGCCCTCGGCGGCGCCGGCGCCGACGACGGTGTGCAGCTCGTCGATGAACAGGATGACGTCGCCGCCCGCGTCTTGCACTTCCTTCAAGACGGCCTTCAAGCGTTCCTCGAACTCGCCGCGGAACTTGGCGCCGGCGATCAGCGCACCCATGTCGAGCGCCACGACGCGGCGATCCTTGAGGCCTTCGGGCACGTCCTTGCGGACGATGCGCTGGGCGAGGCCTTCGACGATGGCGGTCTTGCCGACACCGGGCTCGCCGATGAGGACCGGATTGTTCTTGGTGCGGCGTGACAGCACCTGAATGACACGGCGGATCTCCTCGTCGCGGCCGATCACCGGATCGAGCTTGCCCTGGGCGGCGAGCTTGGTGAGGTCACGGCCGTACTTTTCGAGGGCCTGGAACGTCGCTTCGGGCGTGGGGCTGGTGACGCGCTGCCCGCCGCGAATCTTTTGCAGCGCCTTCATGAGCACCTCGCGCGACACTCCCTGCTCGCGGAGCAGTTTGCCGGCGCTGCCGCGCTCGTCGGTGAGCGCCAACAGGATGTGCTCGATGCTGACATACTCGTCCTTCAGCGTGGCGGCCTCGTCTTCGGCGCGCGTGAGGAGCTGGCTGAGCCGCTGGGTGACGTAGATTTGTTCGGGGGCCCCGGTGGGGCCGGAGACCTGCGGCAGGCGGTTCAGCTCCTGGTCGACGCGTTCCTTCAAGGTCGGGACGTTGGCTCCGGCGGCTTGCAGGATCGCCGGGGCGAGGCCATCGGCCGGTTCGAGGAGCGCTAGCAACAGATGTTCGATGTCCACGCCTTGATGGCTTCGCCGCGTCGCGATCGACTGGGCTTCGCGCAGGGCTTCCTGTGACTTTTCCGTGAACCGATTCAGATTCATACGATCTCCGTGGACGCGAAGGTAACCATCAAACCTACTGAGGCAAGTCACGTGCCGGCCGTCGCTCGCACCGCGGCGGCGCGTTGACAAGGGAGCGGGGCGACGGGTACGGTGCAGGTGGTGGTCCCCGTCGGTTGCAGCTGCGTTGGGGGCATCAGGAGAGCAGAGCGATGACCGTGAACGAGAAGGATCGTTTGGGAGACAAGCTACGCGAGGCGGAGCGGGGACGCGAGGATCAGTACTTCGCCGAGCGTGACCGCAAGCTCGTCGAGGAGATCAAGAAGGCCAAGGCGACCGTGGCGGATGCCAAGGTCAAGGATGCCGTGCTCGGTCGCTGCCCGAAGTGCGGCGCGGAGCTGCAAGCACGCAGCCTGCACGAGATCAAGCTGGATGAATGCCCGAGCTGTCACGGCGTGTGGCTCGAAGCGGGAGAGCTGCAGGAGCTGGCACGGCGCGAAGACGAGGGGTGGATCGCGCGCTGGCTGCGCCTCGAGTTTCAGAAGCAGACCT
>Ga0335082_10000412_pt1 | contig 44396 bp, 37 predicted proteins | sample Lox_Sample_41_FD_206718 | JGI IMG/M metagenome (GOLD analysis project Ga0335082, IMG submission 206718) | Soil microbial communities from Loxahatchee National Wildlife Refuge, Florida, United States - Lox_Sample_4.1 | ecosystem: Environmental > Terrestrial > Soil > Wetlands | place: USA...
ATCGCGCTGACCGTCGGCGGCGAAATCCATGTGCCGAATGCGGCGATGCAGGCGATCAATCAGTACCAAAATGAGAAGCGCACCATCGCCTATTTAACACTCGGTCCGGAGCAGGCCGGCGATATCCCCAAGCCGACGCCCGAAGAACTCAGCAAATATTTCGAAGCGCGCAAGATCCTGTTCCGCGCGCCCGAGTACCGCAAGGTCACCCTGCTGACGATGTCGGCGGCCGAGCTTGCCAAGCCGGACGCGGTCACGGACGCCGACGTCAAGAATTACTTCGAGCAACACAAGGCAAGCTACGGCACGCCCGAGCGCCGCGAACTGCACCAGATCGTCTTCCCGACCGAGCAGGAAGCCGAAATCGCGCGCGACAAGATCGCCAAAGGCGCGAGCTTCGCCGATATCGCCAAGGAACGCGGGCTGAAGGACGTTGATGTCGACGTCGGCTTGGTGACAAAGGCCCAGGTGATCGACCCGGCGGTCGCCGAGGCGGCCTTCGCGCTCAAATCGGGCGAGGTCAGCGCGCCGGTCAAAGGACGTTTCGGTGCCGTGTTGATGCAAGTCAGCAAGATCGAGCCCGGCAGTCAGAAGACCCTGGAACAGGTCGCGCCTGAAATTCGACGCGAGATTGCCGAGTCCCGTGCCCGCACCGAGATCGGCAATCTGCGCGACAAATTCGAGGATGAGCGTGCCGCCGGCTCCACCCTTGCCGAAGCCGCCAAGAAGCTCGGCCTCAAATCGCGCACCATCGAGGCGGTTGACGGCTCCGGCCGCGGCCCCGACGGCAATCCGATCCCGGACTTGCCAAAGACGCCCGACGTGGTTGCCTCCGCTTTTTCCACCGACGTCGGCGTCGATAACGATCCGCTTCAGCTGTCGAACGGCGGCTATCTGTGGTACGACGTGACCGGCATTACGCCGGCGCGCGACCGCACGCTCGACGAAGTCAAGGACAAGGTGCAGGCGAGCTGGCACGATGATGAAGTCGGCAAGCGCCTGAAGGCAAAAACCGACGATATGCTCGGCAAGCTCAAGGCCGGTTCGACGCTCGATCAGCTTGCCACCGAGACCGGCCTCAAGGTCGTCACCGCCGCCGACCTGCAGCGCGGCAAGCCGGGCGGCTTCGCGTCGGCCAAACTGGTCGAGGCGGCATTCAAGACGCCCAAGGGCGTTCCGGCGAGCGCGGCCGACGATCAGGAAACGACGCGTTTCGTGTTCCAGGTGACGGCGGTGACCGACCCCCCGCTTGACCCGATCGCCGGCAAACAGCTGACCGCCGTGCTGCAGAATTCCTACTCCGACGATCTCGTCGGCGCTTATGTGACCCAATTGGAGAGCGACCTCGGCGTCAGCTTCAACCAGCAGGCCGTAAACCAGGTCATCGGCGGCGGGACGCCGCAGTAGCAAGCCCCATGCAGATCGAACCGTCGGAAACCGCTTTCGCCGAACGCTACGGCCGCGGGCAGGCGCAGGTCGTGTGGACCACACTGGTCGCGGATCTCGAGACGCCGGTCTCCGCCTTCCTCAAGCTCGGCGGCGGCAAGGCGATGAGCTTCCTGCTCGAGTCGGTGGAAGGCGGCGACACACGCGGACGCTATTCCATCATCGGCACGGATCCCGACCTGATCTGGCGCACGCGCGGTCAAAACGCCGAGATCAATCGTGCCCCGCGCACCAAGCCGAACGGCTTCGTTCCCTGCCCCGAGCCGCCGCTGCAGGCGCTGCGAACGCTGATTGGGGAAAGCCGCATCGCTCTGCCCGACACTCTGCCGTCCATGGCAGCCGGCGTGTTCGGCTATCTCGGCTACGACATGGTCCGGCTGATGGAAGAACTGCCGCCGCCCAATCCCGATCCGATCGGCATTCCCGACGCCGTCCTGGTGCGGCCGACCATTATCGTGGTGTTCGACGCGGTGAAGGATTTGATCACGGTCGTCACTCCGGTGCGGCCCGAGAAAGGCATCGACGCCAAGACGGCGTTCAGCCGCGCAGCCGAACGGCTATCCCTGATCGTCGATAGTCTCGACCGGCCGCTCGACAAGTCGCTTACAGAAGTCGACCAAGGCCCGCTGGACGTCGAGCCGCGCTCTAATACGTCGCCCGGCGAATACAAGACGATGGTCGCCAAGGCCAAAGACTACATCATGGCCGGCGACGCGTTCCAGATCGTCCTGGCCCAGCGTTTCGAGGCGCCGTTTACGCTGCCGCCGTTCTCGCTCTACCGCGCGCTGCGTCGGACCAATCCTTCGCCTTATCTTTACTTCCTCGATTTCGGCGGTTTTGCCGTCGCCGGCTCGAGCCCCGAGATCCTGGTCAAGGTTTCGGGTGACCTCGTGACCATCCGCCCGATCGCCGGTACGCGCCATCGCGGTGCGACACCGCACGAAGACAAGGCGCTGGAGGAAGAACTACTGGCCGACCCGAAGGAGCGCGCGGAGCACCTGATGCTGCTCGATCTCGGCCGCAACGACGTCGGCCGCGTTGCCGAAATCGGCAGCGTGACCGTGACCGACCAGTTCTTCGTCGAGCGCTACAGCCACGTGATGCACATCGTTTCCAACGTCGAGGGCAAGCTCGCCGGCAACCGCGACGCGCTCGATGCGCTGGCGGCCGGATTCCCAGCCGGCACGGTCTCGGGCGCGCCGAAGGTCCGTGCCATGCAGATCATCGACGAATTGGAAAAGGAAAAGCGCGGGCTTTACGCCGGTGCGGTCGGTTATTTCTCCGCCGCCGGCGAGATGGACACTTGCATCGTATTGCGCACGGCGCTGGTGAAGGACGGCACCATGTATGTGCAGGCCGGCGCCGGTATCGTCGCCGACAGCGACCCCGACTTCGAGCAACAGGAATGCATCAACAAGGCGAAGGCCTTGTTCCGCGCCGCTGAGGAAGCGCGCCGATTTGCCAGCGCCGCCAAGCGCGGGCAATAATCCCCCTGGGGGACGTCGGAAATTCATTCGGGAAACAGCCATGGGTTGGCTGCAGCGGTTCGACCGCTTGATCGGCCAAGCCGTCGCAGCGGCGCAATGGCTGGCGCTTCCGCTCATCCTGCTGCTGTTCCTGCAGTGGCCGCTGCGCGACATCGTGCGCGCCCATTCGCGCGAAGCGAACGATGTCGGGCAGATCATTTTCGCTTTGTTTGTCGCGGTCAGCGTCACCGCGGCGACGCGCGCCGGCACCCACCTCGCCGCCGACACGCTGGCGCATCGTTATTCGACGCGCGCGCGACGCTGGATCAAGCGCATCGGCACTGCGGCGAGCGTGCTGCCGTGGGCGATCTTCGTCATCATCGCGGGCACGAGTTTTGTCGTGCCGTCGGTGCGCGGGCTTGAGGCTTTCGCCGACACCGACAACCCGGGCTATTTCATCATCAAGGTGGCGTTGTGGGTCATGGCGATTGCGATCATTGCGCAAGCGATCGTCGATATTCTTCGTCCCGATCCGGCGGACGACGTCTGATGGAATGGTGCGGTCTCGCGCTGCTGATTTTGGTCGGCGTCGGCATTGTCACGACCGGCCTGCCGGCGGCCTTCGTGCTGATCGCGGCGGCGTGCCTCGGCACCCTGCTCGGCCTCGCCAGTCACACGTTCGAGTTTTCTTTGCTATGGGCACTGCCAGGCCGCCTGATCAACTTGTTTGAGAACGATCTTCTGCAGGCCCTGCCGCTCTACGTGACCATGGGGCTGTTGCTCGGGCGACTGCCGGTTGCCGATGCGCTCTATCGCACCGGCATCGCCGTTTTGCCCAAGCGTGCCTCGGCGCCGCTCGTTTCCGGCATGCTGCTCGGTGCTTTGCTCGGGCCGATGAACGGCTCGGTCGGCGCCAGCGTGCTCGGGCTCTCGCGTGTGGTGTCGCCGCGGCTGACCGCCGAGGGCGTGCCGGCAGCGACACGAGACGCCGTCGTTGCGGTGGCGTCGACGCTCGGCGTTCTGGTGCCGCCGTCGCTAGTGCTGATCCTGCTCAGCGACGCGATGCTGAACGCACACACTTATGCGGTCACGGCGACCGGCCGCAGCGACCGCGTTATCAATACCGGCGATGTCTTTCATTCGGCCCTGGCGCCGGCCGGAATTTTCCTGCTGCTCTGCGTCGGGCTCGCCTGGTTCGCCGGACGCCGTCACGAACTGCCGCCCGAGCGTGACGCGGTGACGTCGCGGCAAGTGATCCTTGCCACCTTCGCGCTGATCGCGCTGCTGGTGCTGTTGGGCGGCGTTGCCGCCGGCTATTTCTACGCAGTCGAGGCCGCGGCGATGGGCGCCTTCACCCTGCTTTGGGCCGGACTGATCGGCGGACAATTGCGCGGCGCAGCCTTGCGCGAGTTGCTGCACGATGCCATCGCCGTCACCGGCGCGCTGTTTTCGCTGCTGATCGCCGCCACCACCTTCACCTTGATCCTCCGCCTGCTCGGCACCGACCGGCTGGTGAACAATTTGGTCGCAGGAATTCCAGGCGGCGATATTCTCGCCACCGCGGCGGTGCTCGCCGTAATTGGACTGTGCGCCTTCGTTCTCGACGCCTTCGAGATCATTTTCGTGATCATCCCGATCGTCATTCCGCCGCTCCTGGTGCGCGTTGCCGACGCCCGCTGGGTGGCCGTGCTGGTGCTGCTGACGTTGCAGTCGAGCTTTCTGCTGCCGCCGTTCGGCTATGCGCTGATGATGGTGCGCGGCGCCGCCAAGAATCCGGCCCCGTTCCGCCCCTTCGTTAAGGCGCTCATTCCGTTCCTGCTGGCGCAGTGGATGCTCCTTATGCTTGTTCTCTTTGTGCCGAAGCTCGTACACATCGGTGAGAATGCCGCCGAAAACAGTCGCGCGACCACGGCGCCAGTGTCCGCCGAGGAAATCGACCGCCGCATGCGGGAGATGCTGGCGCCACCGCCCGACGGCGGGCCAAAATGAGGGCTGCTTGACCCCCCTTGGCGGGGGTTTTAAGACCTTGAGCGGGCTCAAAAACATGATCGTTTTGATCGACAACTACGACAGCTTCACCTTCAACCTGTTCCATTATCTGGGCGGGCTGGGGGCGGATGTCGTCGTGCATCGCAACGACAAGATTTCCGCCGCCGACGTGATCGCCGCCGAGCCCGAGGCGATCGTGTTGTCGCCCGGCCCGTGCACGCCGAACGAAGCCGGCATCTGCCTCGAGCTGATCGGCAAGGCATCGGCGACAATCCCGATCCTCGGCGTCTGTCTCGGCCATCAGGCGATCGGCCAAACCTTCGGCGGCAAGGTGGTCCGCGCGCAACCCGCGCACGGCAAGGTATTCGAGATCAAGCACGCGGGCACCGGCGTGTTTCGCGGCATCAACGGGCCGTTCCGCGCCACGCGCTATCATTCGCTCGTCGTTGACCGCGCGACGATGCCGCGTGAGTTGACTGTCAACGCTGAAACCGAAGGCCTGGTGATGGGTGTTGCCCATGCGAGCCTGCCGGTGCATGGCGTGCAATTCCATCCCGAAAGCATCGCCTCCGAGCACGGCCACCTGATGCTGAAGAATTTCCTCGACATCGCCGCCGCTTGGAACAAGCAGCGCGGCCGCGCCGGCGCCGCACGGAAGTCGCCCGCGCTCGCGGCCGGGTAAGAGGCCGAACTATGGCCGACGATTTCAAAGCGCTTATCGGCAAGGTCGCGACCGGCGCGAGCCTTACCCGCGCGGAAGCGGCTTCCGCTTTCGACCGCATGATGTCGGGTGAGGCGACGCCGTCGCAAATGGGCGCGCTGCTGATGGCGCTGCGCGTCCGCGGTGAGACGGTCGATGAGATTACCGGCGCGGTTACCACCATGCGCGCAAAGATGCTCGGCGTGAAGGCGCCACCCGACGCAGTCGACGTGGTCGGTACCGGCGGCGACGCTTCCGGCTCGTTCAACATCTCGACTTGCGCCGCTTTTATCGTCGCAGGCGCCGGCGTGCCGGTCGCCAAACACGGCAACCGCGCGCTGTCGTCGAAATCCGGCGCCGCCGACGTATTGCAAGCACTCGGCGTCAAGATCGACTTGAACGCCGAACAAGTCGGCCGCTGCATCAAAGAGGCGGGCATCGGTTTCATGTTCGCGCCGGCGCATCATCCGGCGATGAAGAACGTCGGGCCGACCCGCGTCGAGCTCGGCACCCGCACCATCTTCAACCTGCTCGGCCCGCTGTCGAACCCGGCGGGCGTCAAACGCCAGATGGTCGGCACCTTTTCCAAACATTGGGTCGAGCCGATGGCGCAGGTGCTCAAGAATCTCGGCTCGGAAAGCATCTGGGTCGTGCACGGCTCCGATGGACTCGACGAGATCACAACCGCCGGACCGACGAGCGTTGCCGCGCTCGAGAACGGCAAAATTCGCACCTTCGAGGTGACGCCCGAGGATGCCGGCTTGCGACGCACCAAACCGGAAGCGCTGCGCGGCGGCGATGCTGAAAGCAATGCCAAGGCATTGCTCGATGTGCTCAAAGGCAAGACTGGGCCCTTCCGCGATGTCGCCGTCCTCAATGCGGCGGCAGCTCTGGTCGTTGCCGGCAAGGCCAAGAATTTGAAAGAAGGCGCGGCGCTGGCGGCGAAATCGATCGACAGCGGCGAAGCCGAAGGCCGGCTCGACCGGCTCATTGCGGTATCCAACGCCGTGGAGGCGTGATCTTGTCGGATATCCTCAGCAAGATCGAAGCTTACAAGCGCGAGGAAATCGCCGCCGCCAAACGCGCGCGTCCGTTGGCCGCGCTGGAAGCCCGGGCAAAAGCGGCGCCGTCGCCGCGTGGATTCCTCGAGGCCATTGAGCGCAAGATTGCGGGCGGCGACTACGCGCTGATTGCCGAGATCAAGAAGGCGAGCCCGTCGAAAGGGCTGATCCGCGCCGATTTCGATCCGCCGACGCTCGCCAAGGCCTACGAAGCTGGCGGGGCAACCTGCCTGTCCGTCCTTACCGATGGGCCTTCTTTCGAGGGAAAGCCGGATTTCCTCGGTCAGGCGCGCGACGCCACGCGCCTGCCGGCGCTCCGCAAGGATTTCATCTACGAGCCCTACCAAGTGGTGGAATCGCGCGCCTTAGGCGCCGATTGCATCTTGATCATCATGGCGGCTGTCGATGACGCCGCGGCCGCTGCGATTGAAGACGCATCTATTGCCAATAAGATGGATGTATTAGTTGAAGTTCACCAAGAAGATGAGCTTGAGCGGGCGATGCGCTTGAAATCAAGGCTCATCGGCATCAACAACCGCGATTTGCACACCTTCCAGACCTCTCTTGCTGTGAGCGAGCGCCTCGCCCCGAAAATCCCGCGTGATCGAGTCGTTGTCGCGGAAAGCGGGCTCAACGCGCCAGCCGATCTCGCCCGCCTTTCGGCCATCGGCATATCCACCTTCCTGGTCGGCGAAAGCCTGATGCGGCAGGCCGACGTCACCGCAGCAACGCGCGCCCTGCTGGCGCATGCGCCGCGCAAAGCGGCAGCGGAGTAGGCCATGGCGCGCGGCAAGAAAGCAGTAGCGCGGCCGAAGCCGAAGAAGTCGCCGCGGATGAGCGACGCCGAACTCACCCATATCGACCCGCGGGGCCAGGCCCGCATGGTCGATGTTTCGGCCAAGAATGCGACCGAGCGGCTCGCCGTCGCCGAAGGCCGCGTGATCATGCGCAAGGAGACGCTCGACCTCGTACTTGCCGGCAACGCCTTGAAAGGCGATGTGCTCGGCGCGGCGCGCCTTGCCGGTATCATGGCGGCCAAGCGCACGCACGGCCTGATCCCGCTTTGTCACCCCCTGCCCATCACCAAGATCGAAATCGATATCGATCCTGAACACGCGCTGCCGGGCTTCCTGGTGCGCGCGACGGTGAAAGTGAACGCGCAAACCGGCGTCGAGATGGAGGCCTTGGTCGCGGCATCGATCGCCTGCCTCACCATCTACGACATGGTCAAGGCGGTCGAGAAAGGCATGCGCATCGAGGGCATCCGCCTGCTCGAGAAGCGCGGCGGCAAGTCTGGCGACTACCGGGCAGAGGGTTGAGCCGTGGCATTGATGCCAGTTGCCGAAGCCTTGCAGCGCGTGTTCGCCGACGCGCGGCCGCTGCCGGCGGTGCCGGTTGCGCTCGATGCGGCGTTCGGCCGTGTGCTCGCTGACGATCTCGCCGCCTTGCGCACCCAGCCGCCGGCCGCGGTATCGGCGATGGACGGTTATGCAGTGCAGGCGAGCGACGTCGCGCGGACACCCGCCACGCTCCACCTCATCGGTGAAGTCGCCGCCGGCCATCCCTTCGCCGGCGAGGTCAAAGCCGGCGAAACCGCCCGCATTTTCACAGGCGGCGTGATCCCGGCCGGCGCCGATACGGTGGTGATCCAAGAGATCACCTCACGCGACGGCGAAATGGTCACGGTGCAGAAGCCGACCGCCAAAGGCCGGAACGTTCGCCCCCGCGGCATCGATTTCACGCAAGGCGAGCCGCTCTTGCGTAAAGGACGTTGCCTCACCGACCGCGATCTGATGTTGGCCGCGGCCATGAACTACCCGACACTTAATGTCCACCGCCGGCCGAAGGTGGCGGTGCTCGGCACCGGCGACGAATTGGTGCCGCCCGGCAGCGCTCCGGCTGTCGGCGAAATCGTGTATTCCAACGGTTTTGCACTCAAGGCTCTTGCGCGCCACGAGGGCGCGGAGGTCGGCGACCTCGGTATCGCCCCGGACCGTGTCGAGGACATCGCCGCCTCGGTGCGAAGCGCGCGCGACTGGGGCGCCGATATTCTGCTCACCACCGGCGGCGCCTCGGTCGGCGAACACGATTTGGTGCAGCGGGCGCTTGCGAGCGAAGGACTCGATTTGTCGTTCTGGCGGGTGGCCTTGCGGCCCGGCCGGCCGATGATGCACGGCCGTCTCGGCGATCTGCAGGTGCTCGGCGTGCCGGGCAACCCGGTGTCGTCCTATGTCTGCGCTTTCCTGTTCCTGGTGCCGCTGATCCGGCGTCTGGCCGGCCGCCACGACATCGAGCGCGTCCCGGAGCCGGCTTTGCTGGGCGTGGACCTGGCGGCCAACGATGAGCGGGCCGACTACCTGCGGGCGACGCTCAAGGCCAGTCCCGAAGGCCCTGTGGCCACGCCGCTGCCGAACCAGGACAGTTCCCTGATGGCGCCGCTCGCCAAGGCCGATTGCCTGTTGATTCGGGAACCGCACGCGCCCGCGGCGCGCCTCGGTTCACCCTGTGTCATCCTTAAGCTAGGCCTTTAGCGGACTTTCGACTTTTTCACTCCAAATTAAAACCTTGCAGAACACATATCGAACAGATAGTGTCCGTTCATGATTTGTTTCTGGCCTGAATTCCCTTTTGGACCGGGCCGGGCCTGCCAGCGAATGAGTCCGGGAGAGAGACAGATGCTAACCCGCAAGCAGTTCGAGCTCCTGCGCTTTATCCACGAGCGGCTGACCGAAGCCGGGGTGCCCCCCTCCTTCGACGAGATGAAGGACGCGCTCGACCTGCGCTCCAAATCGGGTATTCACCGCTTGATCACGGCGCTGGAAGAGCGCGGCTTCATTCGCCGCCTGCCCAATCGCGCGCGCGCCATCGAGGTGATCAAGCTGCCCGACTCGGTCGCCCACGGCATCAACGGCGGCGGGCGGGCGCGCGGCTTCAACCCGAGCGTCATCGAAGGTGACCTCGGTCGTGTGCGGCAGACCTCGGAAGACGATAACAGCGGCCGTCCTATTGCGGTACCCGTGATGGGCCGCATCGCCGCCGGTACGCCGATCGAGGCCATCCAGACACGCAGCCACGTCATCAACATGCCGCCCGACCTGCTCTCGGCCGGCGAACATTTCGCGCTCGAAGTCCGCGGTGACTCGATGATCGAGGCTGGCATTCTCGACGGCGACATCGCCTTGATCCGCCGCTCGGACGCTGCCGACACCGGCGACATCGTGGTGGCGCTGATCGACGATGAGGAGGCGACCCTCAAGCGCTTCCGCCGCCGCGGCGCTTCGATCGCGCTCGAACCGGCTAACGCTGCTTACGAGGTGCGCATCCTGCCGCCCAACCGCGTGCGTATCCAGGGCAAGATGGTCGGGCTGTTCCGCCGTTATTGAGTTCGCCAATCCGACAATCAGGCTTTAGCCGCGCTTGCCGCGTCGAAAGCGATGGCAAGCGGGCGGTCGTTCTTCGGCGCGACGCGAAACAGTTTTGGAAATACCACCGGCAGGTAGAACCGCACGATATCGAGAAAATCGCGCCGGGTCTTGAAATGCCCATAGTCACGCAGGTTCATCAGGATGAAGAATAAATAGGCCAGCTTCTGATTGATCTTGGTGTCGATGCGCACGAACAGCGTGATGCCGAGATCGGTGAGAATACCGTTGGCGAGGGCGTCGTCCATGACCTTGTCGGGCAGCGAAATGACGAAGTCGTGGTCTTCCGGAATCTTGTTTTCGATCGCGCGCGTCTTGGTGCGATAAAACAGCTCGCGTCCACTGGTGGTCAGCCGCCAGCCAATGCCGTTGCGGTAAAGCCAGCGCACAAAATAAATCTCGTCCATGTAGGCCTTGAGCCTGGCGGCGTTCGCTTCAGGCCACACGAACGACTTCTCCTGCGCTTCCTCCTCGTGCACGCGGGCAAGCTGCGCATCGGTCAGGCTGCGTTTGACGGCGTCGTAGGCCGACGTCCAGACGAAGGTCTGCAAATCCATGGTCACAAATGGCTTGCAAAGCTGTGTCTTGGTGCCCGACCAGTTGCTCTTGAGATCCTCGTAGGTGACCTTGTGATCGTTCGCCCACTTGGAATCCTCGCGGTTGAAGAAGGCCTGCGAGGCAAAGGGTACGAAATAATCGGCGCCGAGCGCATTCGAAATGTCAATCGCGACCTGGACGAAATCCTTTTTCGATTTGAGCGGGCTGCGCACGCCGTTGACGAAAGTCAGCGCGCCGGCCGACGCCGGTGAGTAGCTCTTCAGAGCGATTGCGGTTTTGCCTGCCGGATTAAAGGTCTGCCGGATGCGTTCGAGCAGCGCGCGGCGCGGCGCCGCATCGTTGATGTTGAAAATGACCGCGTCCGGCGTGTCGAGGATCATGATCGAATCGTCGAACGGCACCGGCACGCTGGCGACGCGCACCTGATCGCTCAGCGAATACCAAGTCAGCGGCGTCAGTATCCGATTGTGGAAGCCGTGCGAGTGGAGAAAACCCGGGATCGCATAGTTGGGAAACGCCGGATGCAACACGCGGTGCGGACCGAGCCGGCGCAGCGACGGCCAGTGGAAATGATCGAGATGGGAGTGCGTGACATAGAGATAGCGGCTGCGCCGCACCAGTTCGATGTCGTCGTCGCTTGGATATTTCTCCAGCCACCAGCTGCGCCAATAGACCGAGCCGATCAGCCAGGGATCGGTCGCAATAACCGGCTCGCCGTCCTGCAGGATAAGCAGGCAGGCGTGACCGATGGTCCGCAGTTCGAGTTTGGCGGCCGCATTCATGGCTAAACGCTATTAACTGGCCCTGCGGGCGTCAATCTGACGCGGTCCGGCGCCATCGATCAATCGCCGGCCTCCCGATCGACCGGCCGCGGCGTTGCATCGGGTGCCGCACGCGCCGCCGGCGCTGGCTCCACTGTGCCGTGCGCCCAGGGCCGCTCGTAGCCGGGCGGCCGCGCGGCATTCACCACGAAACGATCGCCGCTCCGGCGCAGCGTCAACGCCCCGCTGAAGCGCCATACCTCGCGGTCGACAAGCGTTGCTGTACAAGCGCCCGGCGCTTCGCGTGGGCTGATCACAATGGCGGCGCGCGCGCAGTCCTCGGCGAAGGCTTCAACCGACAATGCAAACGACACCAGCCGGCCATCGGCCAAACGGCCGATGCAGCCGACGGCGTCGCACCGCACCTCGCCGGCCAGTCCAGCGTCTTTCGGATCGCGCCCGTCGCCGTCCGCCATCAGCCATTCCTTGATCGCAAAATTGTCGCGGCTGTTGTGCAGGACGGCAAGCTTGCCGTCGCTGTCGCGGATTGCAGCCGCCTGCCCGTCACTGGCGACGATCACATCAGGACGCGGCAATGCCAGCACCCACATGCCGGCAGCAACCGCCAGCACCGCGCCGCTCCAGCGCAATGGCGAGCGCAACAGGCACAACAGCAGAAGTCCCGCAGTCGCCAGCAGCAGCGGCCCGGTGCCGAAAGCATGGATATGACCAACTGCGCCTGGAAGATGCGCTACCCACAAGACGACGATGATCATCCAATCGATGCCATCACCCATCAGCCGCCAAAAGACGGCATCGAGACCGAGCGGCATCGTCAACACGCCGAGAATGCCCATCGGCATCACCCAGGCCGAGATCACCGGCATGGCGAGGAGATTGGCGAGGACCCCGTAGGGCGCCAGCCGATGGAAGTGGTAGGCCGAATAAGGCGTGGTCGCGAGGCCGGCGACCAGAGAAGCCATCACCAGCGCGAAGATCTCACGGCCGCCCCACAGCGCGATGCGCACAGCGTGCGGGGTATCGGCATCGGCGCGCCACGGCAGGCCGAATTGATAAGCCGCGATCAAAGCGAGCGCTGCAGCAAACGACATCTGGAAGCTCGGATGCACGATCGCCTGCGGCGTGAACAGCAGCACGACGAAGGCAGCGATGGCGATGGTGCGAAAGGTGAGCGCCGGCCGGTCGATCATGACGCCGATCAGCACGATAGCGATCATGATGAAGGCGCGTTGCGTCGAGACGCTCGCACCCGACAGCACGAGATAGAACGCGCCGGCGCCGAGCGCCGCAAGAGCCGCCCACTTCTTGATCGGGCGGCGGACCGCCAGCCCGGGGATCAGCGCCAGCACGGCGCGAACGAAGAAAAAGGCGATACCCGCTACCACCGCCATGTGATAGCCGGAGATCGCCAGGACGTGTGCGAGGCTCGACACGTAGAAGGCGTCGCTGACCGGATCGGAAATGGCGTTGCGCTTGCCCGTGATCAGAGCGGTGGCGATTGAACCACGATCGCCGGGCAGCAGCGCGTGAATACGTTGGTTGATCGCCTCGCGCATGCCGTCGAGCAACGCGGCATAGCGCAGCGAGAGGCCGGGCGCCTGCGCCGGCAGCGCGGTCTTGATGGACCCCAGTACGTAGCCGGAGGCGCCGATGCGTTGGAAATACAAATCGCGCGCAAAGTCGTACCCGCCGGGCCGCAGTGGCTCGAGCGGCGGCGCAAGGTGCGCCTTGAACGTGACGAAACTGCCGACCGCTGGCGCCGTGCCCTTGCGCACGGCGACGCGCAGTCGCTGCGGCGCCGGATTGAGACGAAAGGCCTCGATGTGTTGCACGCTAACCACGATGCGGTCGCTGCGCGCGCGTTCTTCGCGGACCTCGACGTAACCGGTGATCGTCGCAGCCGTCTGAAATCGCACCACTGGATGGTCGATACGGGCCGTTTGTAGCGTGGCGGTGGCAAATCCGGCGGCAGCACCGGCAAAGCCAAGCGCCATTGCAAAAGGCACGGCACGCCGTCGCGCCACGAATGCGGTCGCCGCCCCGGCAATCGCCAGCGCAGCGGCTGCCGGCGCAGCCGGTTCACGGTCGGCTGCAAAATAGAGGGCAATGCCGATGCCATAGGCGACCGGCAGCCAGGGCAAAAGCCGGCCAGGCGCGACTTCGGCGAGCGCCCATTCAGAGATCAGCCGACCGAGCCAGGCGGTACGGTCCGCTAGCCCGCCCGGCAACAGCAACCCTGCCCGCCGCCGCGCGGCGTCGACCTCGGCCGCCCAGGCCCTGGCGCGTGTCCGTTGTCGCTCGGTATCGGCCATGACGCGGCGCCCGGCACATAACTACAACCGCGCCAAGGCTACCGCAGCCATAGGTTGTGGCTAGGGGAACAGTTGTGAACGCCCACATTAAGTTGAAATTGTCAGGGGACCGCTTTTTCCTTTGCCCAGCTGTCGCGCAGACCGATGGTCCGGTTGAATACCGGCTTGCCCGGCCTGGAATCCGGGTCGAGGCAGAAATAGCCGTTGCGCTCGAACTGCACCGGCACTTCCAGCTTGGCCTCGGCAAGCGCCGGCTCGAGGCGCGCACCGGTGAGCGCTTCTAACGAATTGGGATTGAGGTCAGCGGCGAAGCCCTCGCCGCCGCTCGGGTCTGGCTTGGTGAACAGCGGATTGTACAGCCGCACCTCCGCCGGAATGGACGCAGCGGCCGACACCCAGTGGATGGTCGCCTTGACCTTGCGGCCGTCCGGCGCATTGCCGCCTTTGGTCGCTGGGTCGTAAGTGCAGCGCAATTCCATGACCTCGCCGGCCGAGTTCTTCACCACCTCACGGCAGGTGATGAAATAGGCATAGCGCAACCGGACCTCCATGCCGGGCGAAAGACGGAAGAATTTCTTCGGCGGGCTCTCCATAAAGTCGTCCCGCTCGATATAGAGCTCGCGGCCAAACTTGATCGTGCGGCTCCCGGCCGCCTGATTGTCAGGGTGATTGACAGCGTCGAGCTCCTCGACCTGCCCTTCCGGATAGTTCTCGATCGTCACTTTGAGCGGCCTGAGCACCGCCATGCGACGCAATGCGCTCTTGTTGAGCGCCTCGCGCACCGAGAACTCGAACATGCCGACGTCGACCATGCTGTTGGCTTTGGCGACGCCGATCCGCTTGATGAAATCGCGGATCGCCTCGGGCGGCACACCGCGCCGGCGCAAGCCGGCGATCGTCGGCATACGCGGATCGTCCCAGCCGCCGACGTGCCCATCGCGCACCAGCAAAGTGAGCACGCGCTTCGACAGCACCGTGTAAGTGAGGTTGAGCCGCGCGAACTCGTATTGATGCGGCTTCGACGGTACGTCGAGATTGGCGATGAACCAGTCATACAGCGGCCGGTGATCCTCGAACTCCAGCGTACAGATCGAATGCGTGATCCCTTCGATGGCGTCCGACTGCCCATGGGCAAAATCATAACTCGGATAAATCTTCCACATGGTTCCGGTGCGTGGATGCGGCGCGTTGAGAATGCGGTAAAGCACCGGGTCGCGCAGGTTAATGTTGCCCGACGCCATATCGATTTTGGCGCGCAGTACGCGCGCGCCGTTGGGAAACTCGCCGGCGCGCATGCGGCGGAATAGATCGAGATTTTCTTCGATGCTGCGGTCGCGGAATTGTGAGTTCTTGCCGGGTTCGGTCAGGGTGCCGCGATTGATCCGGATCTGCTCGTGGGTTTGGTCGTCGACATAGGCCTTGCCGGCGCGCACCAGATCCTCGGCCCAGCCGTAAAGCCGCTCGAAATAATCCGAGGCGTGATAGAGGTGCTTGCCCCAATCGAAGCCGAGCCAGCGCACGTCGCGCTCGATGGCGTCGATGTATTCCTGCTCTTCCTTGGCCGGATTGGTATCGTCGAAACGCAGATGACAGCGGCCGCCGAATTCCTGCGCAATGCCGAAGTTGAGACAGATCGACTTGGCGTGGCCTATGTGCAGATAGCCGTTCGGCTCCGGCGGAAAGCGGGTGACGACGCTCTTGACCCGCCCGGCGTCGAGGTCGGCCTGCACGATGTCGCGGACGAAGTCCCGGCCAGCTTCGGCCGCCGCCAGATTGCCGCTTGCTTTTTCGTCCATGGCCATGCTTCTTCGATCTCTCGGTCCTTCACGCCGCCGCCCAATCCCGCCGGCGGCCTATGCCATGACGTGGCGTTCGGCTCAATGTCAATTGCGCTGATGAATTCTCCCGCATTTGTGGTACAGGGGCCGCGATGAGCGAGCCTGTCGTCACCCGTTTTGCGCCGTCGCCCACCGGCTTCCTCCATATAGGCGGCGGGCGCACCGCATTGTTTAACTGGCTCTATGCACGCCGCCATGGCGGCAAGATGCTGTTGCGCATCGAGGACACCGACCGCGAACGCTCGACCAGCGCCGCAATCGCCGCCATCATCGACGGCCTCACTTGGCTGGAACTCGCCTGGGACGGCGAGATCGTGTTCCAGTTCTCGCGCGCCGCCCGCCACCGCCAGGTTGCCGAACAATTACTTGCGTCGGGTCACGCCTATCGATGCTACTGCAGCCCCGACGAGTTGGCCGCCATGCGGGAGAAAGCACGCGCGGAAGGCCGCACTCGGCTCTACGACGGCCGCTGCCGCGAGCGCAGCGAAGCGCCCGCCGGCGTCAATCCGGTCATCCGTTTGAAGGCGCCGCTGACCGGCGAGACCGTGGTCGAGGATCAGGTGCAGGGCCGCGTCGTCTGGCAGAATGAAAACCTCGACGACTTCGTCCTGCTGCGCTCGGATGGTACACCGACCTACATGCTCGCTGTCGTCGTCGACGACCACGACATGGGCGTCACCCACGTTATCCGCGGCGACGACCACCTCAACAACGCGGCAAGGCAGACCCAGATCTACCAGGCGCTGGGTTGGACCGTGCCGGCGATGGCTCACATCCCGCTGATCCACGGGCCGGACGGCTCCAAATTGTCCAAGCGCCACGGCGCGCTCGGCGTCGACGCGTACCGCGCCATGGGCTATTTGCCGGCCGCCATGCGCAACTATCTGGTCCGGCTCGGTTGGGCCCACGGCGACCAGGAGATTTTCACAACTGAAGAGATGATCGCCGCGTTCGACTTGGCCCATATCGGCCGTTCGCCGGCCCGATTCGATTTTGCCAAGCTGGAGAACCTCAACGGTCACTACATCCGCACCAGTACCGATGCCGACCTGCTCGCACGACTGGAAGAACTCCTGCCGCATATCGCCGACGGCCAGGACCTCGCCAGTAAAATGACACCGGCGTTGCGCACCAAAATGCTGGCCGCCATGCCGGCATTGAAAGAGCGCGCGAAGACACTGGTGGAATTATTTGATTCAACACGGTTTCTTTGGGCAAGCCGTCCGCTTGAATTGAACGAGCAAGCCAAGGCTTTACTGACCCCGGAAGCGAAATCCGGCACCGCCGCGCTGCTGCCAGAGCTCGCCGGCATCACCGATTGGTCGGCGCAAACGGTTGAGGGGATTGTGCGGAGCTTCGCCGAACGGTCGGGACTGAAGCTCGGGGCGGTGGCACAGCCATTACGTGCAGCGCTAACGGGTCGCACTACCTCGCCACCGATTTTCGACGTCCTTGCGGTATTGGGAAAAGATGAGAGCCTGGCCCGCCTGCGGGATCAGGTCGGATAATGGATGGCATTTGGACATTCGGTGTATGCAAGCCAGCGTCTTGATCTATGTCTAGGCGGCGGCCTTCGTGTTGCATTAGGCCTATGCGGAATTAGGCTATCTTGCAGTGCACATAAGGATGAGCTACGCCACAAACGGCCGGAACCACGCACGCCTTGCCCGGCGCCACGGCTCCCGCCTTTAACGTTTACACCGCAGCGCACGCCTCTAAATCGAGGGTTCGACCATGGACGCCAAAACGGACGCCAAGAAGGCCAGCGGCACCATTACCGTCGGCAACAAGAATTGGGATTTCCCGGTCTACGACGGCACCATCGGCCCGCAGGTGATCGACATCGCCAAGCTCTACGGCGAAAGCGGCATGTTCACTTACGACCCTGGCTTTACGTCGACTGCCAGTTGCGAATCGAAAATCACTTACATCGACGGCGACGAAGGCGTCCTGCTGTACCGCGGCTATCCGATCGATCAGCTTGCCGAGCACGGCGACTTCCTGGAGACCTGCTACCTCCTGCTCTACGGCGAACTGCCGACGCCGCAGCAGAAGGCGGATTTTGACTACACCGTCACCCGCCACACCATGGTGCACGAGCAGATGGCCCGGTTCTTCCAGGGCTTCCGCCGCGACGCGCATCCGATGGCGGTGATGACCGGCTGCATCGGCGCGCTGTCGGCGTTTTACCACGACTCCACCGACATCTCGGACCCGCATCAGCGCATGATCGCTTCGATCCGCATGATCGCCAAAGTGCCGACGCTTGCTGCCATGGCCTACAAATATTCAATTGGCCAGCCGTTCATCTACCCGAAGAACGACCTCGACTATTCCACTAATTTCCTGCGCATGTGCTATGCGGTGCCCACCGAAGAGTACAAGCCGAACAAGGTGCTGGCCCGCGCGATGGACCGCATCTTCATCCTGCACGCCGACCACGAACAGAACGCTTCGACCTCGACGGTGCGCCTTGCCGGCTCTTCCGGCGCCAATCCTTTTGCCTGCATCGCCGCCGGCTGCGCCTGTCTGTGGGGCCCGGCGCATGGCGGCGCCAACGAGGCCGCGCTCAACATGCTGCGCGAGATCGGCACCGTCGACCGCATTCCCGAATTTATCAAGCGCGCCAAGGATCCGAAGGACTCCTACCGCCTGATGGGTTTCGGCCACCGCGTCTACAAGAACTACGACCCGCGCGCCAAGATCATGCAGAAGACCTGCCACGAGGTCTTGACCGAGCTCGGCATCAAGGACGATCCGCTGCTCGACGTCGCCATGGAGCTCGAGAAGATCGCGTTGCACGATGAGTACTTCATCGAGAAGAAGCTTTATCCGAACATCGACTTCTACTCGGGCATCACGCTCAAGGCGATGGGCTTCCCGACCACCATGTTCACCGTGCTGTTTGCGGTCGCGCGCACCGTCGGCTGGATCGCACAGTGGAAGGAAATGATCGAGGATCCGAAGCAGAAGATCGGCCGGCCGCGGCAGCTTTATACGGGTGCAACCCTGCGCGACTACATACCGATTTCGCGGCGGAAATAGTCTACCAGAAATCGAAGGCGCGAAGGGCGGCTGGTTCAGCCGCCCTTTCCATTTGTGCCCTTGCCGTTGAGCTTCGGCGCGCTGGCGCCGTCATAGGCCCAGGTCAGATACGCGCCGCCCCAGGTGAAGCCGCCGCCGAAGGCCGCCAGCAACAGACGGTCACCGACTTTGAGCTTCGCTTCATAGTCCCACAGATTGAGCGGCAGCGTCGCGGTCGTGGTGTTGCCGTACTTGTGGATGGTGAACATCACCTTGTCGAGCGGCAGGCCGATGCGCTCGGCCGTGGTCTCGATGATGCGGCGGTTGGCTTGATGGGGAACGACCCAATCGATCATGTCGGCGGTCAGATTGTTGCGCGCCATGATCTCGCGCGTTACTTCGGACATGCCGGCGACGGCGTATTTGTAAACTTGCGCGCCTTCCTGATGGACGTAGTGCAGGCGCTTGGCGACCGTTTCCGCGGTTGGCGGCATACGGCTGCCGCCCGCTTTCTGGTGAAGATATTTTGCGCCCGACCCGTCGGAGCGCAGCAGCGTATCCATGATGCCGTAGCCTTCGATGTTCGGTTCGAGCATCACCGCCGCCGAACCGTCGCCGAACAGCACGCAGGTGGCGCGATCCGTATAGTCGACGATCGCCGACATTTTGTCGGCGCCGACCACGATCACCTTCTTGTAGGTCCCCGACGTGATGAACTGCTGGCCGACCGTCAGCGCGTAGATGAAGCCCGAACAAGCCGCCTGAACATCGAAGCTGCCGATATTGCGGATGCCGACCATGTCGCAGATGAGATTTGCCGTGCAAGGATGCACGAAGTCGGGCGTCGTGGTGGCGCAGATCAGCAGTTCGACGTCTTCGGGCCTGGTGTTGGTCTTCGCCAGAAGGCCGCGGACGGCCTCCGCGCCCATATGGGAACTGCCGAGCCCCTCGCCCTTGAGGATATGGCGCTCCTTGATGCCGGTGCGCTCGGTGATCCAGGCGTCGGTCGTATCCACCATTTTTGCCAGGTCGGCATTGGTGAGCACGTCCGGCGGCAGGTAGCCGTGGACCGCAGTAATCGCAGCACGGGGGGGCGGGGTCACAGGCGGATGTTCCAATTTACCGCCATGGCATAAGGCCATGGGCTGAACGAGGCAAATTACGCTGTTGGCGGGGCCGATGCCACTGTTTCGCGCCCTGATTGACGGCTAAATCCGGCGCAATCGAGGACTACGGCCGCTGCCCGGTCGCTGGGCGCTGCCTCGCCGATTTGCATGAGCCGGTCGAGACGGGCGAAAGCCTCGATCTGCCGGCGACGCTCCGGGTTGTCGCCCAACAGGGGAATCAGGGCGGCGGCCAGGTTTTGCGGGGTCAGGTCGCGCTGCAAGAGCTGCGGCACCACGTTTTCGCCCAGCACCAGATTGGCCAGGATCACGGTATCGACCTTGAGCAGCAGCCGGGCCACGGCTTCCTCGAACAGGGAGACCTTATAGGCAGCGACCATCGGGATACCGGCGACCGCCAGCTCCAGCGTTGAGGTCCCCGATTTGGCGAGCGCGGCGCGGGCGACACGGAAGGCCGCATCTTTCTCGTCCGGATCGGTCACCACGCGTGCCGGGATCGGCCAGGCCGCGACGGTCGCTTTCACCGCCGCGCCGAGCCGCGGGACCGCCGGCACGACCACCTCCAAAGCGCCGGCCCGCGCCGCGACAAGTGCTGCGGCGTCGCCAAACACGCCAGCCATGCGGCGGATTTCGCTGCCGCGGCTACCGGGCAGTATGAGCAGGACCGGAGGATCGGCCACGCGTCGCCGTGCATCATCGGGGTTTGGACGCAGGCGCCCTGCCCGTTCGCCCAGCGGGTGACCGACATAGGTGCAATCCGGCCCGCCTAACTTGCGCACCGCCTCCGGCTCGAACGGCAGCAGCGCCAGAACATGATCGACATAACCGCGCATCGCCCTAGCCCGCCCCGGGCGCCAGGCCCACACCGACGGACAGACGTAGTCGATGATCAGGATCGTGGGCGCCTGCGCACGCACGCGGCGCGCCACGCGATGGGTGAATTCCGGGCTGTCGATGATCACCAGCACGTCCGGCCGCGCCGCGACGACGGCGTCGGCGGTCTCCCGAATACGCCTGAGGATTTTCGGCAATGCGGCCGGGATGGCGGCAAAGCCGATGATCGCAAGATCGCCGAGCGGAAACAGGCTTGCTATTCCCTGCGCGGCCATTTGCGGGCCGCCGACGCCAGAAAAGCGCGCGTTTGGTGCGCGCCGCCTGATCGCTGCAACCAGCGCAGCGCCAAGCCGGTCGCCGGAATCCTCGCCCGCCACCAGGAATACATGCGGGGCCGGCGCGGCGGTCATCGCTTGTTCTCAGCCGCAGCGCCGAACACGAACAATTTGGCACGATTGGCCGCCGCGATCAGGGCTTCCGGCTCGGCCACAATGGTCGAACCCGCGGTCACCGCAATGCCGGCAAGCCCGGCGCGAGCGGCCGCTTCTACCGTACGCGGACCGATCGAGGGCAGATCGAAACGCCGGTCCTGGTCGGGTTTGGGCGCCTTGACCAATACCCCGCTGCCCGCAGGCGACCGTACGCGGCCGTTGGCGCGCATCTCGGCGACGCGGGCGAGCATTGCGTCGGTGCCTTCCGCGGCTTCGACCGCGAGCACATGCTGTCCCGCGACCACGGCGGCCTGTCCGACGTCGAATGGCCCCGCCGCCCACAGATAGTCAAAGGCCAGCGCGATGTCGGCGCGGTCGCTCGCCGACGGCTGCACCGCTCCCAGGCTCCCCTCCGGCATCAGAATTTCCGGCGCAACATCGTGCGCGCCGAGCAGGTGGAAACCGTGCCGCTCGAACAGGCCGGCGATCGATGACAGCAGATGATCGTCGCCGCCGCGAAATGCCGCGACGATGCGCGGAAACTCCATGAGCGTCGTGAAATCAGGCCGGATCTGCCACAACGACGGCCGCACCAGGGAGCCGATGAGAACGACATCCCGGCAGCCGGCGGCGCGTGCCAGCCGTTGGAATTTGCCGCCCTGCCCGAGATAGAGCCAATGGTGCGGATGGCGATCCATGCCGGCCGGATCGGCCTCGCCATGCAGCGGAAACAACAGGACAGGCCGGCCGCGCTCGCTGACCGAGTCCGCTACCGCCAGCGGCAGGCTGCCGCCGCCGCAGATAATCGCGAGCGGACCATGCTCGGTCGCGGCCGGCGCGGCGATCATTCGTCCTCGTCACCCGCCTCGGCGTCATGGCGCTTGCGGGCCATGGTCAAAGGCCGTTTGCCCGCACGAATGAAATCGATCATTTTGCGCACGCGCGGATCTTGGCTGTATTCGACGTCCACTTCATCGAGCCGGCTGCGAAACTCGCCTTCGCCGAAAAACAAGGCGCGGAACGCCTCGCGGTAGCGATGTATGTCGGCTTTGGCGAAGCCGTTGCGGCGCATGCCGATGACGTTGAGGCCGATCAGATCGGACAGCGGCGACCCGAGAGCCATGCCCCAGGGAATGATGTCTGCGCGAACCCCGCTCAAGCCGACGATCATGGCGCCTTCGCCGATGCGCACGAACTGGCGCACCGCCACGCCGCCGCCGAACACGACGTAATCGCCGACGGTGACGTGGCCGGCCAGCAGCACGTTATTGGCGACCACAACGTTGCTGCCGACTTTGCAATCGTGTCCGACATGCGAGCCGACCATGAAGAAGCATTTGTCGCCGACTTGCGTCACCCCGCCGCCGTCCTCGGTGCCGGTGTTCATGGTGACGTTTTCGCGGATATCGCAATCGGCGCCGACAACGAGCCGCGTTGGTCCGCCGCGATAGTGCACCGATTGCGGCGGCGAACCGAGCGAGGCGAAGGGCCGGATCACGGTGCCGGGGCCGATGGCGGTGTGGCCGGTAAGATTGACATGGCCGAGCAGCTGACAGCCGTCGCCGATCGTCACGTTCGGGCCGACAGTGCAAAGGGGCCCGATGGTGACGTCAGATCCGATGACCGCGGTCGCGTCGACGCGCGCCGAGGGATCGATCATGCTTGCGCTCATGCGTCGACAATCATGGCGCCGACTTCGGCCTCGGCGACGACCTGGGTGCCGACCTTGGCGATGCCAGCGTACCACCACATGGTGCGGCGATGCGCAGACTTGCGCATGTGGTACTCGATGGTGTCGCCGGGCAGAACGGGCTTGCGGAATTTGGCGTTGTCGATGGTGAGGAAGAACACCGACTTGGGCTTCTTCATGTGCAGCTTCGCGATGCACAGAACGCCGGCGGTCTGCGCCATGCCCTCGATCATCAGAACACCCGGGAACACCGGATTATCCGGAAAATGTCCCATGAAATGCGGCTCGTTGATGGTCACGTTCTTGATGCCGATGCCGCGGTCGTCACCGTGCATGTCGATCACGCGGTCGACCATGAGGAACGGATAGCGGTGCGGCAGCATCTTGAGCACCGCAGCGATATCGGCGGCTTCCATCGTTTTCACGGCGTCATCCATGGCCGTATTCTCGCTCATCCACCGTTTTTGAGGTCCAGGTTTTCGCGCGCGCCCAGCATCGCGTAATCCTCAAGAACCGCGGAGCTGGGAATGCCCGACTGCGCCACCACGATGCAGTGACGGCCGATAAAGGCATTTTGACCTACTTGCACAAGGTTGTCGATCTTGCTGCCTTCGCCGATGACGGTGTCGCCGATACCGCCGCGGTCGATGGTACTCCCGGCGCCGATTTCGACGCCGTCTTGGATGATCACGCGTCCGACCTGCGGCATCTTGCGTTGGATGGCTTTGCCGAGCACCAGGCCGAAACCGCCCTGCCCGATTTTGCAGCCGCTACGAATGTCGACCCGGTCGCCGATCAACGCATCGGTGACGACGGTAGCGGCGCCGATCGAGCAGTCGCGGCCGACGCGCACTTCGGCGCCGATCACCGCATTGGCGCCGATCGTCGTGCCGGCGCCGACTTCCGCCCGCGGTCCGATCACCGCTCCGGGCTCGACGGTGACGCCGCTCTCGAGCCGCGCACTCGGATGCACGTTGGCGGCGGCGACGCTGCCGGTGTCCGTCAGGGACAATGGACGCAGCGCCTGCGGGAAGAGCTCGCGCGCCACATCGACGAAGGCGCGGAACGGATCGGCGACCACCAGCGCCGCGAGGCGCTCCGGCAGCCCCGGGGCGAGCGCCGCCGTGGTCAGGCAGGCGCCGGCGTGGCTCGCGCCCGCCAGGGCGGCATGGGCGCTGTCGTCGTAAAAGACGATCGCGTCCGGTGCGGCGCGGTCGAGCGGCGCGATATCGCGGATGACGCGCGCAAGGAGCGGCGCCGGCGGCGGCTTGGCGCCGGTCAAAGCGGCGATCTCAGCCAGCGTGAGGCTTCGCCCATGTCGATGGAATACCGGCTCGCTCATGGCGCTCGAGGCTGATCCGTTACGATTGGGTCAGCGCCGTCCCTGATATCCCTGCTCGCGCGCGAACCAATTCGAAAACCGGTTGCCACTGGTCGGGATCGCGCGCCTGCGGCGTCCAGCCCGGCGCGGTCAAACTAGAACTTCGTGCCGCCGCTGAAGCGGAAGAACTGCGTACGGTCGTAGCTCGCCTTGGTCAGCGCGTAGGCGAAGTCGAAGCGCAGCGGACCGAGCGGCGAATCCCAGATCAGCCCCATGCCGACCGATGAACGCACCGTCGGCGAGTCGGCCACTTGCAGGGATTCGCCGGTGACCGACCAGTACGTTTCCGACTTGTAGTTCCACAGCGAGCCGGCGTCGGCGAAGGCGGCGACCTTGATGCCGACCTCCTTGGGCAGGAAGTAGAGCGGCGTCTGCGCCTCGACGCTGGCACCCCAGAACATGGTGCCGCCCAGCGCGTCGCCGGTGGTGCCGTTGGTCACGTCGCGCGGGCCGATGCCGGCGGGCGAGAAGCCGCGCACCAGGTTCGGGCCCATCTGGAAGTTGTCGAGCATGCGCAGCGACCTGCCGCCCCAGCCTTGCAGATAGCCGCCCTGCAGGTGCAGCACGCCGACGACGTCCGGAAACACTTCGTAGTAGTTGCGGGTTTCGATCTGCGAGCGGACGAAGTTCACATCGCCGCCGACGCCGGCGAAGTCCTGCTTGATTTCGGCATAGAGGCCGCTGGTCGGCGTCTTGTTGTTGTCGAGCGTATTATAGGCCAGCGAATAGCCGACGATCGACTCGAGGACCGCGCCATTGGCAAGCTCGATACGCACCGGCAGCGTCGCTTCGCCGTCGGAGTAGCACTCGTCGAGTTGGCCACCGCTATTGTTTACAGGGAGACCATGTGGGTTGTAACCAGTTGGAGTCGGACTAAATAACGGCGACGTCGACGACATACAGTTATTCAAATAATCCGGCAGCGACACTTCCTGCTGGAAGATCGAATAGCGCGGCGTGAACGACAGCTCTTCCGACAGCGCAAAGCCGAGCTTCAGGTTTATGCCGGCCGTCCGCGTGTCGTAGGACACGTATGACGTCGCCAAGGTCTGCCGCGCGAAAATGTCGATGCCGCCGGCCATGCGGTAGCCGAGCAGATAGGGCTCGACGAACGAAATGCCGAAGCCGCGGCTGTATTGGCCGTAGCTCACCGACGCCTTGGCGAATTCGCCGCGGCCCATCAGGTTGCGGTCGGCGACGCTGACCTCGGCGAGGAAGCCGTCGGCGGTGGAATAGCCGCCCGAAATCGTGAACTCGCCGGTCGACTGCTCCTCGACATTGACGTTGATGACGACGCGGTCGGGCGCCGAACCCGGCTCGTTGGTGATCTTGACCGTCTTGAAGTAACCCAAATTCTTCAGCCGGCGCTCGGCGCGGTCGATCAGCGCACGATTGTAGGCGTCGCCCTCGCCGATATCGAACTCGCGGCGGATCACGTAATCGCGCGTGCGCGTGTTGCCGATGATGTTGATGCGCTCGATATAGGCGCGCGTGCCTTCCTCGACCACGAAGGTGAGGTTGATGATCTTCTTCTGGAAGTCGCGGTCGCCGCGCGGCCGCACGGTGGCGAATGCGTAACCGTGCCTGGCGGCCTCGATCGTCATCGCCTCGACGCTCTTCTCGACCAGATCGGCGTTGTAGACGTTGCCCGCGCCCAGTTTGAGGCTGCCCCGCAGCGACGCCGGATTGATGGCATGCACGTTCGACACCACGTCGATGGTGCCGACGCGGTATTGGCTGCCTTCGTCGATGGTGAATGTGACGATGAAGCCCTTCTTGGCCGGATCGTATTCGCCGACGGCCGAGACGATGCGCACGTCGGCATAGCCGTGCTTGAGATAGAAGCGCCGCAGCAGATCGCGGTCGGCCTCGACGCGGTCGGGATCGTAAATATCGGTGGTCTGCAGGAAGCTCAGCAAGCCGGTTTCCGACGTCTTGATGACGTCCTTCAAGCGGCCGCTCGAGAAGGCGTGGATGCCGACGAAGCGGATGTCCTTCACGCCGGTCTTGGGGCCTTCCTTGATCTCGAACACCAGATCGACGCGGTTGTTCGGCAACTCGATGATCTTGGGATCGACGGAGACGTCGAAACGGCCGCTGCGGTGATAAATCTCGATGATGCGCTGCACGTCGGCCTGCACCACCGGCTTCGACAGGGTGCCACGCGGCTTCGATTGGACTTCGGCCTTGAGCTGTTCGTCTTTAGCTTTCTTGTTGCCCTCGAAGGCGACGCGGTCGATCACCGGGTTTTCGACCACGGTGACCACCAAGTGGCCGCCCTCGTGGGTGAGGCGGACGTCCTCGAACAGACCGGTGCCGTACAGCGCGTGGATGGCGTCGTCGATCTGCGCCGGGCCGAGCTGGCCGCCCGGGCCGGGCTTGAAATAGGACCGCACCGTTTCCGCTTCGACGCGGCGGTTGCCGTGCACGACGATCGAATTGGCTGACTGCGCGATCGCGACGCCCGACGACGCGACGACCACAACCCCGGTACCGACAAGGATACCCCCGAGGACCCAACAGCAAACCGCCAGTCCCCGCAATATCCGCACGCCCAATTCCATGCGCAACGCGCCTTTTTTATTCACCCATGCGGCCGCCCCCAGAGCGGAGCCGTCTGTTTGTTGGGCAAACTTTGGATTGCTTTGTACAGCCTTTTCGAGGCCCTGCAAACGAAACTGCCCGCCCAACTTTCCCTTTCCCCTCAGAAAGTTGCCCGTAAGACACGCTTTAGGAGGTTGCCAGGTGCAGAATGTCATTAAACGTTGCAAATATCATCAACATCACAACGATCGCCAAACCGATCCGGAACCCAACCTCCTGGGCGCGCTCGGAGAGCGGACGGCCACGAATCGCCTCGATCGCATAGAACAAAAGGTGACCGCCATCCAGCAGCGGGATAGGGAACAGGTTCAGCAACCCGATCGAAACCGAGAGGACCGCGGTCAGGTGTATCAGCGCGACGAAGCCGATGGAGGCGACCTCGCCCGACACCTGGGCAATGCGAATGGGTCCGCCGAGTTGATCGGCCGCTTCGCGGCCGGTGAAGACGCCGCCGAGGTACGTCATCGTGCGGTCGACGACGAACCAGGTCTCGCGCGCGCCCTCGGCGAGGGCTTTGATCGGACCCATTTTCTCGGTCTTGATGTCGCCCGGCGCCATGGAGCGGCTGATGCCGAGCACGCCAAGGCGGTGCTTGTTGCCGAATGCGTCCTTCAACTCCTTGAGCTGAGGCGTCGCCTTGAGCATCACCGGAACGCCGCCGCGGTCGACCTCGATATTGAGCGTCTCGCCGGCGCTGACGCTGACGATGCGCTGCATGTCGGCGAAATTGTCGATCTTCTCGCCATTGATCGCGACGACCAGGTCGCCCGGCTTGAAACCGGCGGCTTGGGCGGCGCTCGCCGGCTGCACGCTGTCGACGCGGGCGCTGGTGGTCTGCTTGCCGACGGTCATGAACACGCCGGCGAAGATCAAAATGGCCAAGATGAAATTGGCGACAGGGCCGGCTACCACCACCGCGGCGCGCGGGCCGACTTTCTGGTGGATGAAGCTGACCTTCTTTTCCGCCTCGGTCATTTCGGCGGCCGCCTCGTGGTCGGGCACGCTCGCCGCGTTCTCGTCACCGAAGAATTTCACATAGCCGCCAAGCGGCACCGCGGAGATCTTCCAGCGCGTGCCATAGCGGTCATAGAAACCGACGATCTCCGGACCGAAACCGATCGAAAAAACCAATACTTTGACACCGCACCAGCGGGCCACCAGAAAATGGCCAAGCTCGTGAAAAAACACGACAATCGTCAGGACGAACAGGAAAGGAACGATGTAGCCGACGAGGTGGCCGCTGAACGCGCCCAAGCCCCCGACAATGTCCATAGTCATGGCGCCCTCGTCCCCGCTGCCCCGACAACGTAATCGTTAAAGGTTACTAGGATGACTTTACGGCAATTTCGGGCAAGAGGGCCAACGCTAAACTTCTCGCATTATGGTCAACGGCGAGCGCGGCATCGATATCCCCAGGTTCGGCCAGCATTGAACGGCCTGCCGCGGCATCCAGCGTCGCCTCGACCAGAGCGGTAATCGCCGGAAATCCGATCCGCCCGGCGAGGAATTGGGCGACCGCGACTTCGTTGGCCGCGTTGAACACCGTCGGCGCCGCGCCGCCGGTCTCAAGGACGCGCCGCGCCAGCGCCAGCGCGGGAAAGCGGACCAGGTCAGGCGCCTCGAAGGTCAAATCGCGGATCCGCGCCAGGTCGAGCCGCGCCGCCGGGCCGTCGATCCGTTTGGGCCAGGCGAGACAATGCGCGATCGGAATGCGCATATCGGGCGAGCCGAGCTGGGCGACGACCGAGCCGTCCCTGAACTCCACGAGACCGTGCACCACCGATTGCGGATGGACCAGCACGTCGATCTCTTCCGGCTTGAGCGCGAACAAATGGAAAGCCTCGATCACTTCCAGGCCCTTGTTCATCAGGCTCGCTGAATCGATGGTGATCTTCGGCCCCATCGACCAGTTCGGATGCTTGAGCGCCTGTTCCGGCGTCGCCGCCTTGATCGCCTCGAGCGACCAGGTGCGGAACGGACCGCCGGACGCGGTGAGGATGATGCGGCGGACGTCTTCGCGCGGCCCCGCGCCGAGCGCCTGGAAGATCGCGTTGTGCTCGCTGTCGACCGGCAGCACCGTCGCGCCGGTCTTGGCGGCACGCCGCATAAACAGGCCGCCGGCGCACACCAGGCATTCCTTGTTGGCAAGCGCAACGGTCGCGCCGCGCTCGATGGCGGCGAGCGTCGGCTTCAATCCGACCGCACCACTGATCGCCGCCATCAGCCAATCGGCCGGGCGTTGCGCCGCCTCGATCAACCCACCCTCGCCCGCCGCCGCCTCGATGCCGGTGCCGGCCAAGGCCTGCTTCAACTCGGCATACGCAGCCGGGTCGGCTACGACGGCGAGCCGCGCGCCGACTTCGCGGGCGATTTTAGCGAGCGCGCCGGCGCTGCGCCGCGCGCTGATCGCCTCGACGCGATAGCGGTCCGGCGCGCGCTTGATCAAATCGATCGTGCTCGCGCCGATCGAGCCGGTGGCGCCGAGAATGGTGATACTGCGCACACGCGACGCCGGCCGCGTCTTCGCTCGGGTGAGTCCTGGGACGGTCATACGTTCACCACACCAGCAAGCCGCGCGCCGTGTCATCGAAGCCGCCGCGCGCGAGACCGATCAGGCAACCGATGAGTGCGGCAGCCCAAAAGCCGTCGAGCCGGTCCATCACGCCGCCGTGGCCGGGAATGAGGGTGCCGGCATCCTTGGCGCCGAACTCGCGCTTGATCCGGGATTCCATGAGGTCGCCGAGTTGCGCCGCGGCGGACAGCATCAGCGCAATGAGGACAATCGTCATTTTGTTGAACGAGCCGAAGAAACTGCTCGCGATCACAGCGACGATGATGGCGCCGATGGTGCCCGTGATCGCCCCGGACCAGGTCTTCTTCGGGGACACCGCCGGCATCAGCTTCGGCCCGCCAAAAGCACGCCCGCCGAAGTAGCCGAGCACGTCGGTGGTCCAGACGACCGCAAACAGCAGCACCATTGCAAATAACCCATCGTTATCGTCGCCACGCAGCAGCACCGGCGCGAGCAGCATGGACCCGGCATAGCCGATCCCGCCTGTGATCCAAAGCCGGCGTTCGCGCGGCGCAAATATCAGGGCGGCCAGCGCACCGAGGCCGATCAGCAGCATCGCGGCGATCGGACGGCCGAGCCAGGCAACCATGGCCGCGACGCCGAGCGCGCTGCCGCAGGCCGACAACATCAGACGGTGGTTCGGACCCGCGACCAAAGTGGTCCATTCCCACAACACGGCGATCGCGGCGAGCGCCCAAAACAATGTGAACGGCCAGCCACCGAGATAGGCGGTCAGCAGCGCCAGCGGCGCCAGCACCGCCGCCGATGCCACGCGCAAGGTGAGATTGCTGGCCGGCACAGGCGCATGCGCGTCGTTCGGTCCGGAGACAGGGTCGGCTTCGGCCACGGGCTCAGGATCCGGTCTTGGCGACCAAGCCGCCGAACCGGCGCTCGCGCTGCTGATACTCGCGGATTGCGGCCTCAAGGGCGGCGCGGTCAAAATCCGGCCAATAGGTCGGCACGAAGACCAATTCGCTGTAGGCCGACTGCCAGAGCAGGAAATTCGACAGCCGCTGCTCGCCGCTCGTCCGGATGATGAGATCGGGGTCCGGAATATCCGGCGCGTCAAGGAACGCGCCCACCGTTTCCATGTCGATTTCCGCGGGCGTCAGCAGGCCTTGCGCCACCTGCTCGGCGACGCGCTGAGCCGCGCGCGTGATTTCCTGACGCGCGCCGTAATTGAAGGCGACCACCAAAGTGAGCCCGTCATTGGCCTTTGTCAGTTCCTCCGCTTCGACGAGCAAGCGGCCGATGTCCGGATCGAGATCGATGCGTTCCCCGATGACGCGCACCCGCACTCCGCTGCGGTGCAACTCTGCGAGATCGTTGCGGATGAAGCGGCGCAGCAAGCCCATAAGCTCGCCGACTTCGGTGGCCGGCCGCGACCAGTTTTCCGCGCTGAAGGAGAAGATGGTGATGAACTTGATGCCGATGTCGCTCGCTGCGCGGATGGTCCGCCGCAAGGCCTCAACGCCGCGGCGATGGCCCTCCACGCGCGGCAATCCGCGCGCCGCCGCCCAGCGCCCGTTACCGTCCATGATGATGGCGACATGGCGGGGCGCCCGCTCGAATTGCGGCGCGATACTATGCGGAATCTCGGCCTCGGGCATCGCTGTTGAGCCGTATCGTTTCGAATGAATTCAGGACCCTGACCTAACACGATCCTTGCGCATGATCTTGTCCGAAAACCGGCTCCCGGCCCAGGCCCACAACCAGGCGGTTTTTCGAGACCATGCCTCAGACCGTCAAAATCTCCTTCTCTTTCGCCGCCAGCATGTGATCGATTTCGCTGATGCCGGCATCGGTCGCCTTCTGGATATCGCCTGAAAAGCGGTCGTGGTCGTCCTTGCTGATCTTGTGATCCTTTTCAAGTTTCTTGATCACATCCATGGCGTCGCGGCGGACGTGCCGGACGGCCACCCGCGCGGTCTCGGCGTATTTGTGCGCGATCTTGACAAGCTCTTTGCGCCGCTCCTCGTTGAGCTCGGGGATGCGCAGGCGCAGCACCTGGCCTTCGGTCGCCGGCGACAGACCGAGATTGGCGTTGACGATCGCCTTTTCCACCGCATGCACCAGTGAGCGGTCCCAGACGTTGACCGCGATCAGCCGCGGTTCCGGGATGCTGACGCTGGCGACCTGGTTGAGCGGCATCTGCGCGCCATAGGCGTCGACCATCACCGGGTCGAGCATATGGGCGGAAGCGCGGCCGGTGCGCAGGCCGGACAGTTCGGTCTTGAGCACCGTGCTCGCGCCTTGCATGCGCCGTTTGATCTCGTTGATATCGTGCGTCGTTGCGTTCGTCATGGCGATCCCCCGGACACGCCGTTGCTGTTTCAAAGGCGCAAACGGCGTCTAGCCGATCAGTGTCGAGCGGCCCTTGCCGCGCAAAACAGCCTCGATGGCGCCTTTGTCGGCGATCGAGAAAACGATGATAGGCATGTGGTTTTCCCGGGCAAGCGCGAAGGCGGTGGAATCCATGACCCGCAAATGCTTCTCAATCGCCTGCTGGTGACTGAGCTTTTCGTACCGCTTCGCCTTCGGGTCTTTCTTCGGATCGGCGGTGTAGACGCCGTCGACGTTGGTCGCCTTCAGCACCGCCTGACACTCGAGTTCGGCGGCGCGCAGCACCGCCGTGGTGTCGGTGGTGAAAAAGGGATTGCCGGTGCCGGCAGCCAGCAGCACGACGCGGCCCTTGGCGAGGTTTTTCATGGCGCGCTTGCGGTTATAGGTCTCGCACACCGAGGGCATGGCGAGCGCCGACAGCGTGCGCGCCTCGTGTCCCTGGCGCTCGATGGCGGCTTCCAGCACCAGGCAATTCATGACCGTCGCCAGCATGCCCATGGTGTCGCCGACCGGGCGCGGCACACCGCGTTCTGAGACCTCGACGCCGCGGAAGATGTTGCCGCCGCCGACGACGACGCCGAGTTCGACGCCGAACTTCGCGGTGGCGACGAGATCGGCGGCAAGCCGCTCGACCATCGCCTGGTCGACGCCGAATCCCTCATCACCGGACAGCGCCTCGCCGGACAGTTTGACGATGACACGGCGGTAGAGCGGATCACTCATGCGTTGCGATCCTCCAGGGATCGTCGGCAGCGTTAGTTTTGCCCGGCGGCCGCCGCGACCTCGGCGGCGAAATCGCTTTCCTTCTTCTCAATTCCTTCGCCGAGTGCGTAGCGCACGAACCCAGTGATCTTGATCGGCCCGCCGACTTTGCCCTCGGCTTCCTTGAGCGCCTGGGCAACGCTCTTCTTACCCGAGTCGTCGAAAATAAACGGCTGTTCGAGCAAAGTCTGTTCCTTGTAGAAGGTTTTCAGACCGGACTCGACGATCTTCTCGATCATCGCCTCGGGCTTGCCCTGCTGGCGGAACTTGTCGGCGAGAATGTCCTTCTCGCGCTTGATGACGGCGGAATCCACGCCTGCCGCATCGATCGCGATGGGGTTGGTCGAAGCGATATGCATCGCGACCTGGCGGCCGATCGCCGCAAGCTCGTCGGCCTTGCCGGGGGATTCAAGCGCGACCAGCACGCCGATCTTGCCGAGACCGTCGACCACCGAATTGTGCACGTAAGAGCCGATCGCGCCTTTCCCCACAGAAACGGATGCGGCGCGGCGCAGCGTCATGTTCTCGCCGATTTTCGCGATCGTGTCGGCGATGGCGTCGGCCACCGTAATGCTGCCGGCCTTTGCCGTCTTGATCTTCTCGACGTCGGTCCCGGCGCTGAGCGCGACATCGGCGATCATCTTCACGAGGCCTTGGAATAAATCGTTGCGTGCGACGAAGTCGGTTTCCGAATTGACCTCGACCACAACGCCCTTGCCGCCCTGCGACAGCAGGCCGATCAAACCTTCGGCGGCGACGCGGCCCGCCTTTTTGGCGGCTTTGGACAGACCCTTCTTGCGCAGCCAGTCCTGCGCCGCCTGCATTTCGCCATTGCATTCGGTGAGCGCGGCTTTGCAATCCATCATGCCGGCGCCGGTCGACTCGCGCAGCTCCTTGACCATCTGGGCGGTGATGTTCGCCATCGTATTGTTACTCCGCGGTCAGTTGCTTGGCTTTGGCAATCCAGCCGTCGACGCGGCCGGGCAAGCCCACTTCTTCGCCGACATTGTGCGCGGCGGTCGGTGAAAGCTCGGCGATCTGCGAGTAGTGGAAGATGCCGAGATCGTTGAGCTGCTTCTCGATCGCGCCCGAGACGCCGGGCAGTTTTTTCAGGTCGTCTGCAACGCCACGCGGCCCGGGCAGTTGCTCGAAGCCAAGGTCGGCGAGCGCAGGTGCGGTCGGCACCGGCTCCTGTACGAGCGGCTTTTCCGCCGCACCGGCATCCACCCCGAGTTCGCCTTGTGCGCGCGAAATTCCATCGATCGCCGCCTTGGCCACCAGATCGCAATAGAGCGACACAGCGCGGCTGGCGTCATCGTTGCCGGGTACCATGTAGGTGATGCCGGCCGGGTCGGAATTGGTATCCACGATGGCGGCGACCGGAATGTTAAGCCGCCGCGCTTCCTTGATGGCGATGTCTTCCTTGTTGGTGTCGATCACGAACAACAAATCGGGCACGCCACCCATGTCCTTGATGCCGCCGAGCGAGCGGTCGAGCTTGTCGCGCTCCCGCTGCATCGTGAGGCGTTCTTTCTTGGTATAGCCGCCGGACTCGCCCGAATTGAGCATCTCGTCGAGCTTGCGCAGCCGCGAAATCGAGCCCGAAATCGTCTTCCAATTGGTCAGCGTGCCGCCGAGCCAGCGCGAGTTGACGTAATACTGCGCCGACTGCTTGGCCGCCGCAGCAATGGCATCCTGCGCCTGCCGCTTGGTGCCGACGAACAGAATACGCCCGCCTTTGGCCACCGTGTCGCTTACCGCCTGCAGCGCGCGGTGCAGCATCGGCACGCTCTGGGCGAGGTCGATGATGTGGATGTTGTTGCGGGTGCCGAAGATGTACGAGCCCATCTTCGGGTTCCAGCGGTGGGCCTGATGGCCGAAGTGCACGCCAGCTTCCAAAAGCTGACGCATCGAAAAGTCAGGTAGCGCCATAATCTTCTCCGGTTGATCCGCCGCGGACCGGTGTGAGCCCCCGAAAGGGCCACCGGACGGCCTTTTTGACCCATTGTCGGGGCCGAAAGCCAAGGTCCGCGTGAGTGATGCCGGGCTTATATAGGCGCGCTCCCGGGGATGCAAGGAAAGGCTCGCCCAAAGCAGCCAAGGTGCAATATTACCATTTGCGAACCTCATGGCGCGGCGGGCGTTGAGCCTGAGGGCGGCCTCTCATCGATGGAGCCCGTCATGACGGCCCGTGACACCCAACATCGGCTTGTGGCAGCGCAAGACGGCCTGCATCCCCTCGTCTACCGCAGCATCATCGCGCTCACGGTGTGGCTGGTGCTCTCGGTCTGGATATTTTTCGATCGCGGCGCCTATGTCGGGCTGACACTGGCGATGATCACGGTGTTCTTTGTCATCGTCGTCGGCATCCCCGTCCTCATCTGGAAGAGTTGGCAGCACAATGCCCCGGCGGAAGACACCCGCGAACCGAAGGAAACGTTCGCGGCATGGGCGTCGCAGAACTTCGCGACGTGGACCGGGCGGCTCAGCGGATGCGAAGCTGCGACGCAGATCCTGCTGCCGATCGCGGCCGTGTCGATCGGCATGTTTATTTTCGGCTTGGTGTTCTATCTCGACGTGCCCCACGCCGGCTATTAGCCGCGGCTATAACGCCTCAACTTGCACGACGCCGGGCACCGCCTTGATGGCGCCGGCGATCTGCGGCGAGACCTTGAAGCGGCCCGGCAGCTTCACCTCGACCTCAGCGCCCTGTTCGAGCATTAGGACGACGCTGACTTCGCCGTCGCCGTTCGCCTGCGACCGCTGCGGGGCGGCCTCGAGGCGCTTGGCCAGCGCTTCGATCGGTTTGTCGTCGCGCAGGAACACGCGAAGGCCCTTGGCAAGATTGGCCGCCGCGGCATCGAGGGGTTCGACCGACTGAATGCGTGCGCGCACGTCGTCGCCCTGCACTTCCGCCGACAGGAACAACAGCACCGCGGTGCCCGGTTCGAGTGTGTCGCGATGCTCGGCAAGCCCTTCCGAGAAGATCACCGCCTCGTAGGCGCCGGTCGGGTCGGACAGGCCAATGATGCCCATCTTGCTCCCTGTACGAGTGCGGCGCTCCTGCCGCGACACCACGGTGCCGGCGACGCGACCCGCCGTCGCACCCGCCTTCACCGCGCGGGCAAATTCGGCCCAAGGCTGCACGCGCAGTTTTTTCAGCACCGCGGCATAGTCGTCGAGCGGATGACCGGAGAGGAAAAATCCGACTGCCTCGTATTCGCGTTTCAGGCGCTCCGCCGGCAGCCAAGCTTCCGCATTGGGCAACGCGATCGGCTCGCGCGTGGCGCCGCCGCCGAATAATTCATTCTGTCCGACCGACGCTGCATCATGCGCGCGCTGCGCCCGCGCGAGCACGGTGTCCATGGCCGGGAACACCCGCGCGCGGTTGCCCTCGAATTCGTCGAATGCGCCGGCCGCGGCGAGGCTTTCCAGCACGCGCCTGTTGACGGCACGCGGATTGATGCGCGCGGCGAAATCGGCGAGGTCGGCGAACTTGCGCTCGCCGCGCGTCTCGACGATCGCGTCGACCGCCTGCTTGCCAACGCCCTTGAGCGCGGCCAGAGCATAGATGATGCTGTTGCCGTCGACTTCGAAGGCGACGTGCGAGCGGTTGATCGACGGCGGCTCGACCTTGATGCCGAGCCGCTCGGCCTCGGCGCGAAATTCGGCGAGCTTGTCGGTGTTGCCCATGTCGAGGGTCATCGACGCCGCCAGAAATTCGACCGGGTAATTCGCTTTCATATAGGCGGTCTGGTAGGCGACCAGCGCGTAGGCCGCGGCGTGGCTTTTGTTGAAGCCGTATTCGGCGAAGCGCTCGAGCAGATCGAAGATGGCGTCGGCCTGGTGACGCTCGATGCCGCGGGAGGTCGCGCCGGACACGAAGCGTTCGCGCTGCGCCCGCATCTCCTTCATGATCTTCTTGCCCATGGCGCGACGCAGCAGATCGGCTTCGCCCAGCGAATAGCCGGCAAGGATTTGCGCCGCCTGCATCACCTGTTCCTGGTAGACGATGACGCCGAAGGTCTCCTTCAGGATCGGCTCGAGCTTGGGATGGATATAGTCCGGCTTCTCCATGTCGTGCTTGCGCGCGCAATAAGTCGGGATGTTCGCCATCGGACCCGGACGATAGAGCGCGACCAGCGCGATGATGTCCTCGAAGCGGTCCGGCCGCATATCGAGCAGCGCGCGCCGCATCCCCGCGCTTTCCAGTTGGAACACACCGACGGCTTCCGCCCGCGCCAACAGGTCGTAAGTCTTTGCATCGTCGAGCGGAATCGCCGTGAGATCGATATCGATCCCGCGCCTTTTCACCAGCGCCACCGCGGTCTGCAGGACGGTGAGCGTCTTGAGGCCGAGGAAGTCGAACTTCACCAGCCCCGCCTGCTCCACCCATTTCATGTTGAATTGGGTCACCGGCATGTCGGATTTCGGATCGCGATAGAGCGGCACCAGTTCCGACAACGCGCGGTCGCCGATGACGATGCCGGCGGCATGCGTGGAGGCGTGACGGGTGAGTCCTTCGAGCTTCTTGGCGATGGCGAAGGCGCGCTTGACCACCGGATCGTTCTCGGCTTCCGCTTGCAGTTTCGGCTCGTCGTCGATGGCGCGCGCCAGCGTCACCGGATTGGCCGGATTCTGCGGCACCAGCTTGCACAGCTTGTCGACCTGCCCGTACGGCATCTGCAACACGCGGCCGACGTCGCGCAGCACGCCGCGCGCCTGCAGGGTGCCGAAGGTGATGATCTGCGCCACCTGGTCGCGGCCATAGCGCTCCTGCACGTAGCGGATGACTTCGTCGCGGCGGTCCTGGCAGAAGTCGACGTCGAAGTCCGGCATCGACACGCGCTCGGGGTTGAGAAAGCGCTCGAACAGGAGTCCGAAACGGATCGGATCGAGATCGGTGATGGTCAGCACATAGGACACCAGCGAGCCGGCGCCTGAGCCGCGGCCGGGGCCGACCGGAATGCCCTTCGATTTTGCGTGCTGGATGAAGTCCGAGACGATGAGAAAGTAGCCCGGATATTTCATACGCTCGATGACGTCGAGCTCGAAGGCAAGGCGCTCGCGATACTCCGCCTCCGTATGGCCCGCCGCGACACCGGCGCTGGCGAGGCGGCGGTCGAGGCCTTCCGCAGCGCGCCTGCGTAACTCGGCGGCCTCGTCGACGGCGCTGTCGTCTGCAGTGAAGCGCGGCAGGATCGGCGCGCGGGTGTGGGGGCGAAACGCGCAGCGTTCGGCAATTTCGACGGTACTGGCGAGCGCCTCCGGCAGATCGGCAAACAGCGCGGCCATTTCGGCGCGGCTCTTGAAGCGGTGTTCCGCAGTGAGCTGGCGGCGGTCGGTTTCAGCAAGCAGGCGCGCTTCGGCGATGCAGATCAACGCATCATGCGCTTCGTAATCGGCCGCCGTGGCGAAAAACGGTTCGTTGGCGGCGACCAGCGGCAGGCCCTTACCGTAGGCGAGATCGATCAGCACCGCCTCGGTCATCCGTTCGTTCGCCGTGCCGTGCCGCTGCAATTCGACATAGAGGCGGTCGCCGAACAGGCCGGCAAGCGCGTCGAGCCGTGTGGTGGCGAGATGGCTCTGTCCGGCGGCAATGGCGCTGTCGAGCGGCCCGCCGGGGCCGCCGGTGAGCGCAATGATGCTGTCCGTTTGCCCTTCCAGCCATTCGAGCTTGAGCCGTGGCGGTTCGTTCGGCGGCGTATCCAGAAAGGCGCGCGAATTCAGCCGCATCAGGCTGCGGTAGCCGGCCTCGCGTGCGGCCAGCAGCACGATGCGCTCGCGCGGCGCCGGCGCATTGGCGTTTGCTCGCGTGCCGTGATCGGTGTCGCCAAAATCGATGGCCAATGCACAACCGACGATCGGCTGGATGCCGGCGCCGGCCATTTTTTCGGAGAATTCCAGCACACCGAACATGTTGTCTGTGTCGGTGAGCGCCAGCGCGGCCTGTTTATCGGCTTTGGCGAGGTCGGCCAGGCGCGCAAGCTGAATGGCGCCTTCCAGCAGCGAATAATTCGAGTGCACGTGCAAGTGCACGAAGTCGAGACTGGCCATAGCTGCCTGAGCTTGAGTGATTCCTTGGTCTCACCCACAGTGCGGACGCGATCCGCCCCTGTCCACCTCGGCGCACGTTAGAGGCGCGGCTATGCCCGCTTTTCAAGGCATCGGGGGGTGTCATGGCTGGGCGCGGAGCCCAGCCATCCACGGTCGCGACCGGGGACGCCGAGACGTGGATGCCCGGCGCAAAAGGCCGGACATGACAGGGGATGCCGACGAGCCTCTACAGGCTCCCCAAAACCTGCGACCAGATGGCGATCATGCTGACGAACAGGGCAAGCGACGCGAGCGCGGCGGCTTCTTGAACGATGGCTTTGAACATTGCTCTCTCCCAAGAACGGAGAGTGAACATAGTTCATGCTATGTTCTTATGTCAAGCAGTAACAGTCAAATGCGGACTGTTCGACAATTTCTATGTTTTTCAGTTGGTTATAAAGTTTTCCTCAGGTGCTACGCCATTTCCACCACCTTGCCCTCGTTCAAGGTCACCCGCCGGTCCATGCGCGCGGCGAGATCCATGTTGTGGGTGGCGATGATGGTGGCGAGCCCTGAGGCGCGCACCAGCTGCGTCAGCGCCGCGAAAACATGATCGGCGGTATGCAGATCGAGGTTCCCGGTCGGCTCATCGGCGAGCAGGATGCGCGGCGCATTGGCGACCGCCCGTGCAATGGCGACACGCTGCTGCTCGCCGCCGGACAATTCCGCCGGGCGGTGACTGACCCGGTTGCGGAGGCCGAGATAGCCGAGAAGCTCGACCGCCCGCTTCTTGGCTTCGCCGCGGCTGAGCCCGCGGATCATCTGCGGCAGGAGAACATTCTCCAGCGCGGTGAACTCCGGCAGGAGATGGTGGGACTGGTAGACGAAGCCGATTTCCTGGCGGCGGATGCGGGTGCGTTCATGGTCGGCCAGGATCGCGGTGGCGCGGCCGTCGATATAGACATCGCCGTGGTCGGGATGCTCGAGCAGGCCGGCGATGTGCAGAAGCGTCGATTTGCCGGCGCCGGACGGCGCCACCAGCGCCACCGATTGCCCGGGCCAAACTGCGAGTTCCGCGCCGCTGAGGACATGCAGCGCCTCCTCGCCCTGCCGGTAGGTCCGCTCGACCCCGTGCAGGAACAGGATCGGAATGTCGTTGGCCTGGCCCTGCGCCGGCGCATCGGCGCGCGCGATCGTCTCACTCATAGCGCAACGCCTCCACCGGATCGAGGCGCGCGGCGCGCCAGGACGGATAGAGGGTGGCGAGCAAAGACAGCGTGAGCGCCATCACCACCACGGCGCTGGTCTCCGCCGTGTCCATGTCGGCCGGCAAATGCGACAGGAAATAGAGCTCTTTCGGGAACAGATCGGTATTGGTCAGCCACGACAGGAACTGACGAATGCTCTCGATGTTCAGGCAGACCACCACCCCGAGCAGGAAACCGACTAGCGTGCCGACCACGCCGATCGATGCGCCCGTGATCAGAAACACGCGCATGATCGCGCCTTGTGTCGCGCCCATGGTACGCAGGATGGCGATGTCCTGCCCTTTGTCCTTCACCAGCATGATCAGGCCGGAGATGATGTTGAGCGCGGCCACCAGCACGATCAGCGTCAGGATGAGGAACATGACGTTGCGCTCGACCTGCAACGCACCGAAAAAGGTCGCATTGCGCTGGCGCCAGTCGATCATGAAGATCGGCCGCTGCGCAGCATCCTGCACGGCCTTCCGATAGGAATCGACGCGGTCCGGATCGTCCGTATAGATCTCGATCGCGGTCACGTCGCCGGCGCGGTTGAAATAGGCCTGAGCCTGCGTCAGCGGCATGAACACGAAGGCCGAGTCGTATTCCGACATACCGATTTCGAACACCGCCGCCACTTTGTAGACCTTGATGCGCGGCATGGTGCCCATCGGCGTCACCGCGCCGCGCGGCGCCACCAGCGTGATGCTGTCGCCGGCGCGCAACGAAAGCTGATCGGCAAGGCGCCGTCCGATGGCGACGCCGTCGCCTTCGTCGAAGCCCTTGAGCGTACCCTGCTTGATGTTCTTGGCGACCGAGGGAAGCTTTTCGAGGTCGGCGAGGCGAATGCCGCGGATCAGGACGCCGCCGGCGTTGAACGGCGAAGACGCCAACGCCTGACCCTCGACGATCGGCGCCGCGAGCCTGATGCCCGGCACCTTGTCGATCCGCGCGGCAACCTCCTTCCAGTCGGTGAGCGGCTTTTCCAGCGGCTGGATCAGCAGATGGCCGTTGAGACCCAGGATCTTGTCGAGCAGTTCCTTGCGGAAGCCGTTCATCACCGCCATGACGATGATGAGCGTGGCGACGCCGAGCACGATGCCGAGGAAGGAAAACCCGGCGATCACCGAGATGAATCCTTCCTTGCGCCGCGCCCGGAGGTAGCGCAGCGACAGCATCCATTCGAACGGGGAGAAGGGCCGCGTTCCTGAGGGCTCGGACATTGATTGCTGGTTCCCGCAGCCCCGATTTTCACACGATTCGGGCGGTTTCAAGGGCGGAATACGCGCCAAAGCCCTTGGCCGCGCACAGGATTTTCCGCCGTCAGCGCGACAGCAAATCCAACGCCGCCGCCGGGCTCATCATCTCGCGCGTACCGCCGGCACGCTTCTTCACCTCGACCTTGCCTTCGGCCAAGCCTTTGGGGCCGACCAGCACCTGCCACGGAATACCAATAAGGTCCGCCGTCGCAAACTTGCCGCCGGCGCGCTCGTCGCGGTCGTCGTAAAGCACCTCGACGCCCTTCGCGGTGAACTCCTTGTAGAGCTGCCCGCACGCGCCGTCAGTGCCGGCATCGCCCTGCTTCAAATTGAGGATGGCCACCTTGAAGGGCGCCACCGGCTCCGGCCAGACGATGCCGGCGTCGTCGTGCGAAGCCTCGATGATGGCGGCAACCAGCCGCGACGGCCCGATGCCGTAGGAGCCCATGTGTACCGGAACCTCTTTACCGTCACCGGAGGCCACCACCGCCTTCATCGGCTCGGAATATTTGGTGCCGAAATAGAAGATGTGGCCGACTTCGATGCCGCGCGCGGACACGCGATTGTGCGGCTCGATCCGCTCGAAGGCGGCGGCGTCGTGCATGTCGGAGGTCGCCGCATAGCGTGACGTCCATTTGTCGACGATTGCCTGAAGGCCGGCGACGTTGTCGAAATCGACGTCTTCGCCCGGTACGGCGAAATCGAGATAGTCCTTGTGGCAGAAGACCTCGGACTCGCCGGTAGAGGCAAGGATGATGAACTCGTGGCTGAGATTGCCGCCGATCGGGCCGGACTCCGCGCGCATCGGTATTGATTTCAGCCCCAGCCGCGCGAAGGTGCGCAAATATGCCACGAACATCTTGTTGTAGGAGTGTTGCGCACCGGCATGGTCGATGTCGAACGAGTAAGCGTCCTTCATCAGGAATTCGCGGCCGCGCATCAGGCCAAAACGCGGGCGCACCTCGTCGCGGAATTTCCACTGAATGTGATACAGGTTGAGCGGCACGTCCTTGTACGAGCGCACATAGGCGCGGAAAATTTCAGTGATCATCTCCTCATTGGTCGGCCCGTAGAGCATCTCGCGCTCATGTCGGTCCTCGATGCGCAGCATCTCCTTGCCGTAGGCGTCGTAGCGGCCGCTCTCGCGCCACAGGTCGGCGGACTGGATGGTCGGCATCAAAAGCTCGATGGCGCCGGAGCGGTTCTGCTCCTCGCGCACGATCTGGCATATCTTCTGCAGCACACGAAAGCCGAGCGGCAAGAAGGCGTAGATGCCGGCGGCCTCCTGCCGCATCATGCCGGCGCGCAGCATCAGCCGGTGCGAGACGATCTCCGCCTCTTTCGGGGTTTCGCGCAAAATCGGCAGAAAGTATCGGGACAGGCGCATCGCGGGCGGCTCGGATTCGATGACGGGCGGTGCGAGTGAAAGCGGATCGGCCGCAAAAACACAAGAGGCGCGCGGAAATTCGGCGGTTCCCGGAATAAAGCCCTCGCCCGTTCGTTATGTTCCATGGTAGCCATACGGCGGTAGGGATGGGCATGCGCGCTTTGGCCAGAAAGGTCATGAGCTGGGTGGCGATCTACGCGGTCGCCCTGCACGTGATTCTGCTCGGGCTGGTGCCGATCGCGGCCACCGGGGAAACCGTCAATCCATTCTCGGTGATCTGCCACAGCGTGACGCCGGACGACGAAGCGCCAGGCAAGCCCGATCTGGCGCCGGGCCACGCCTGCGAAGATTGCAACCTGTGCAGCGCCGCGCCGCCGCCCGAGCCCGCGGTCGTGCCGATCGGCAGTCTGCTGCCGGCGCGCCTGCTGCACATCCTCCGTCCTGCGTCGCAGTCGCCGCGCACGGGCGTCGCGTTCCGCCCGAACTTCGCCCGAGGTCCTCCCCGAACGGCGTGATGTTGGGTCGCCTAAAGAGCGACCCTCGTAACAACGACATCCGCACTATCGAGGAGACTCCATTATGCTCAATGCAAACGGGCTTCGTTCCGCCACACTTGGCGTTGGCTCGGCAATTGCCCTGCTTGTTTCATTCACGCCGACTAGCGCATGGGCCTGCGCCTGCGGCTGCAGTGTGTTTGACGTAGGATTCGGTGGCCTACCGCAGGAAGATGATCACGGAGGGCGAGTTTACTTTGAAATCGACCACTCGGATCAAACGCAAAATTGGATTGGCACCTCCAAGGCCGACGGAGGCTTGAACGGCGACAAGCGGCTGAACACGACTTGGTACAATGTCGGCTTCGAGTACATGTTCAACCGCGACTGGGGCATCGCGGCGAAGATACCCTACGTCACGCGCGCATTCTCGACACTCGACGACGACGACGTGACGATTGACAATTTCAACTCTCGAAGTCTCGGCGATATCGAGATCATGGGCATGTACACAGGGTTCTCGCAGGACATGTCGCTCGGGTTGATGTTCGGCCTCAAACTGCCGACCGGCACGTTCACCACGCCCGGTTTCGATCGGGATTCGCAGATCGGCACCGGCAGCACCGACCTCATGATCGGCGGTTTCAAGCGCGGCATGATCACCGGCGACAACGCCTGGCAATATTTCACGCAAGTGATGGCGCGAATTCCGTTCCTTTACCGTTCGGCCCTCGACCCGACCGGCAGCGGTCTCGTTCAGACGTACAAGCCTGGCTATCAGGTCGACGGAACCGTCGGCATCGTTTACAACAACGGTTATAATATTCTCGGTTTCGACAAGGTTGCGCCGATTTTCCAACTCATCGGCTCACATCGCGTGCGCGATGGGGGAGATGCTGCCGATCCGTTGAATTCCGGATTCGACCGCATCATGGTCGCCCCCGGGATCGAGTTCACCAAAGTGGTCGACGAGGCGAACAAGCGCGTCGTCAAGTTCTATTTTGATGTGGAAGTACCGATCTACTATCGGACGAACGCCGCTCTCAATGACGAGGGAAGCGAAGGCCAATTGATCGCCCCCATCATGTACAAGCTCGTGGCAAGCTACAATTTCTGAGCATCCGGGCCCATGACGTGACGCAGCGTCATGGGCTCAATACCTTCGTTTTCGTGGGAACTCGACGATGCGCGTCCCCAAGATCGTTGACTTCCGCGCCACCGCATGGCCACCGCTGTTCTTTTCAGCCGCGCCGCTTCTGCTGTCGGCAGCAGCGTTGCTTCTTTCCGGTCTCGCATGCGCGTTCGGAAATGATGCGCCGCCCGCCGGCGCGGCACTCGACCGGCCTGCGCCGGCACTCATTCTGACGCTCCTGAACGGCCAACCGTTCGACCTTTCGAAGATGCGGGGCAAAGTCGTTCTCGTGAACTACTGGGCTACGTGGTGCGCGCCCTGCAAGAAAGAAATGCCGATCCTGAGCGATTTTTATCGGAAGCATCACAAAGAGGGTTTCGAACTGGTCGGAATTAGTACGGATCGAGCGAGCGATTATCCAAAAATGCGCAAAATGAGTCAGGCCTTGGACTACCCGACCGCGCTGTTTAAGGACATTTCCAGCAATGGGTTCGGCTCTCCTGAG
>Ga0335082_10000413_pt1 | contig 44329 bp, 28 predicted proteins | sample Lox_Sample_41_FD_206718 | JGI IMG/M metagenome (GOLD analysis project Ga0335082, IMG submission 206718) | Soil microbial communities from Loxahatchee National Wildlife Refuge, Florida, United States - Lox_Sample_4.1 | ecosystem: Environmental > Terrestrial > Soil > Wetlands | place: USA...
CGCAACTCGACGATCTTTCAGAGTTGCCGGAAGGAAAGGGCTGGCTGGTCGCCGAATTCGGGTCGGGAAGTACCGAGGAGTCCGAACAGCTTGCCCGCGAGGCGATGAAGGCGTTAGAAGGCGCCGGTGCGCCATCAATGCGGCTCTACGTCGATGAAGAGCAACAACAGAAAGTCTGGGATTTGCGCGAGGCAGGCCTTGGCGCGACAGCATTCGTTCCCGGGCAGGATCTGACTTGGCCAGGCTGGGAGGACTCCGCCATTGCTCCTGAGAAAGTCGGAGCTTATCTTCGCGACCTGTGCAAGCTTTACGAGAAGTATCAGTACCGAGCTGCGCTCTATGGCCACTTCGGGCAAGGATGCATTCACTGCCGTGTCGACTTCGATTTATTCAGCGAAGCAGGCATTCGTCAGTGGCGTGCCTTCATGGAAGAAGCTACTGATCTCGTCGTAAGCTATGGCGGATCACTATCTGGTGAGCATGGAGACGGTCAGGCACGAGGCGAGTTCCTGTACAAGATGTTCGGCCCCGAGTTGATCGACGCCTTCCGGGAGTTCAAGACGATTTGGGATCCGGACTGGAAGATGAATCCCGGAAAGGTCGTCGAGCCTTATCGGATTGAAGAAAACCTGCGACTCGGCGCCGACTACAACCCTTGGAATCCATCGACTCACTTCAAATTCCCGGAAGATAACGGCAGCTTCGCGCGCGCGGTACTGCGATGTGTCGGCGTTGGAAAATGCCGGCGCGAAAATGGCAAGGGGCACCAGGACACAATGTGTCCAAGCTTCATGGTGACCCACGAAGAGATGCACTCTACTCGCGGCCGAGCCCACCTCCTTTGGGAAATGATGAATGGTGAGGTCATACGCGATGGATGGCGTGACGAACACATCAAGGAGGCATTGGATCTCTGCCTCGCCTGCAAAGGGTGCAAGGGCGATTGTCCGGTGAACGTTGATGTTGCCACGTACAAGGCAGAGTTTCTTTCACATTACTGGGAGGGCCGTCTCAGGCCCGTGTGCGCCTACGCGTTTGGCTGGATCGACAAATGGGCACGTCTGGCTTCGATCGCTCCAGGGTTCGCAAATCTATTCACGCAACTTCCGGGGCTGGGAGCGTTGGCAAAAAAGGCCGTCGGAATTCCACAGCAACGGCAAATTCCGGCATTTTCTCCCGAGACCTTTCAGTCATGGTTCCGGAAGAGGAGCAAACGCCGAAGTCCCGGACGCAAAGTCCTGTTATGGGCCGATACCTTCAATAACTACTTCATGCCGGAAACAGCGCAAGCCGCAGTGGACGTGCTGGAAGACGCGGGCTGTGAGGTGGAAGTGCTGCAGCGGCATCTGTGTTGTGGAAGGCCTCTTTACGATTATGGATTTCTTGATATGGCTAAGACCTATTTACATCGGAACCTCGACGCTTTGCAGCCATACATCTCGAGCGGAACGCCGATGGTGGTCCTGGAGCCCAGTTGCTGCTCCGTCTTTCGGGACGAAATGAAGAATCTCATACCGGACTCCGACGCAGCTCGCCAACTCACCGAGAATACCTTCACACTCTCGGAGTTTCTGGAGAAAAAGCTGAACGGCTACAAACCACCGCAGGTGAATCGTCGCGCAATCGTGCAGGGACATTGTCATCACAAAGCCATCATGCGATTGAAAGAAGAAAGGGCACTGATGGATAAGGCGGGTCTTGACTATCAGGTGCTGGAATCGGGTTGCTGCGGAATGGCCGGATCCTTTGGCTATGAGCAGGACAAATACAAAGTATCAATCGACTGCGGGGAACGCGCTCTCTTGCCCGAAGTTCGGAAGACTGGTATTTCCACCATCGTTATTGCCGATGGGTTCAGTTGCAAGGAACAGATCGCGCAGCAGACAAGCCGCCACGCTCTTCACCTGGCGGAGGTGCTACAGATGGGATTACAGCCGGAAAAAGAGACGCACATGTACCCGGAGCGGAGCTTCGTTGAACCGAGAAAGGCGGCGCAGAAGCGTTCGATGATAAAGGCCGGGATTATTGCCGGCGCCGTTCTCGCTGCCGCGAGCGCGGGTATCGTCTGGGTCAGGCGCAAAGCATAGTTCAACAAAGGAGGTGGACAAAAGCCGACTCGAGATTTCATGAAGGCTATGAAAGGGTTTATCCAACGATCGCTAGCGCAAATCACTCCACGCCATGGAATTTCCTATTGCAGCCAAGGCCGCGCTGTTCTTGCTACTGACGAAGAAGGAATGATCCAAGGCTTCCCTCGCCATGGCCTTTTCTACGGCGAAACCCGAGTTCTATCCAAGTACGAATACAGCGTCGATGGCAAACCATTGCAAATGGTCGCCGTCTCCAATGTCGAGCAACATTCGTGGCTTGGCTATTATGCCTTTCCCCCGACGGGCAGCAAGTGGAAAAAGGACACGGGCTCCGGCGAGATGGAGCAGGTCTCCGAAGAGACGATTGAGATGAAAGTCTCGCGCACCGTCGGTCTTGGAGTCCACGAAGACATAGATTTCACCAACTTCTCGCAGACGCCGGTTAACTTCTCGTTCCAGATCGCGATCGATAGTGATTTTGCTGACCAGGCCGAAACCTTTCAACGAAAGCAGCGCGGAACATTGCGGCGGCGCTGGAAAGCTGGCGCTCGCGGAGGAGAATTAAGTTACGACTATCGCAATAAACATCGTTACTCTCATCAGGGTAACCGCGGTCTGGCGCGCATCCACCGCGGATTGATCGTAAGTATTGAAGAGGCAGATTCGAAAGTCTCATTTCGTTCTTCCAAACTAACCTTCACCATTCGTCTCGAACCCCAGGCATCGTGGCACACGTGCGTCAAGTTCACTCCTGTATTTGAAAGCAAGAAGATGCCGCCACTTTACGACTGCCGCCAATTTTTCGGGACGCGGAACGAGCTTGATCGGAAGCGCATGATTTTCTTGAGCGAGTCTACACAGTTTGAGATCGGTCCGAAACCCAACCTGGCACACGTCGTGGATAACGCTTTGTCTCAGGCTAAAGCTGATCTCGCTTCTCTGCGGCTTCCTGATATGGATCGTGGTGACCGTGCATGGGTGATGGCAGCTGGTCTTCCCATTTACATAGCGATATTCGGGCGGGACACGTTAACAGTAGCGTGGCAAGCAGCAATCGCCTCCACCGCGATGATGACGGGGGTGCTTTACGAGTTGCCGAAGTGGCAAGGCAAAGTTGAGAACGACTGGCGTGACGAACAGCCCGGACGCATGTTGCATGAGGCTCACACTGGTCCACTCGCTTCACTTTTCTACAATCCCCGAACTCGCTATTACGGTGCTGCGACCACATCCTCTTTCTATCCAGTCGTTCTTTCTGAGTTGTGGCGCTGGACTGGCGATAATCGGCTCATTACGCCACTCCTCAAGCCGGCGCTCAAGGGAATTCAATGGAAGGACGATTACACCGATCTTTTTGGCGACGGATTCTACGACTATCGGACTCTCTCGGCTCAGGGCAATAAGAACCAGGGTTGGAAAGATTCCGGCGATGCGATCGTCTACGAAGACGGTACCCAGGTCGACACACCGATCTCAACTTGTGAAGAACAAGCATTTGTATACGTGGCGAAAATTCGACTGTCTGAAATGTTCTGGTTCATGGGAGAAGCAGAAAAAGCCCGCAAGATGTTCGACGAAGCCATCGAATTGAAAAAGCGCTTCAATGAGCATTTTTGGATGCCCGACAAGAAATTTTATGCATTGGGACTCGACCCGAAGCGCCGCCAAATCAAATCGATCAGCTCCAATCCGGGCCATCTATTGACATGTGGAATTGTTGAGAAGGAGTTTGCAAAACCAGTCGCACGTCGACTATTGCGTCCTGACATGTTCAGCGGATGGGGCGTGCGAACGCTCTCCGCAGATCACCCCGCGTTTGATCCCTACAGTTATCACAGAGGCAGCGTCTGGCCAGTCGAACACGGCAGCTTCGCCATGGGGATGATGCGCTACGGATTGATCGATGAACTTCATACGATTGCTCGTGCCATTTTCGAATCCACTACCCTTTTCCACTACAACCGGCTGCCCGAGTGCTTCAGCGGCCACGCTCGAGATGCTGAACATCCGTTCCCGGCTTTGTACCCGAAGGCGAATTGGCCGCAAGCGTGGTCGTCATCATGCCTGTTTTCGATCTTGCAGGCCATGTTAGGACTCTATCCATTTGCCGCGACGAAACTGATGCTGCTGGATCCGCAATTGCCCGATTGGCTGCCTGAGATAACTCTCCGGAACCTGCATGTAGGCAAGAGCATGGCAAGCATTCGCTTTTACAGGAAGGGCAGAAGAACTCATTTCGATGTGCTGGAGAAGCGCGGAACTTTACACATCTTGCGTCAACCAAGCCCCTGGTCGCTGACTGCCGGCGTAGGTGAACGAATGAAAGATGTCATGGAAAGCCTGATTCCTTAAGAGAAAGGCTCTGGCAGTTCGGATTTCGATGTCCAGAGTGGAGGTCTCATGCAGAATCGAATCGGTCGCAAGCACTGGGCAATCGCGGAGGGCTATATACCACCAGCCAGCAATGGTCCCGCTCCAGAAATGACAAGTCACGAGGCCGTGTGTCTTCTAAACACCTCGGAAAGTGATGCGCATGTCCAGATCATGATCTATTTCTCAGATCGCGAGCCAGTCGGACCCTACCGTATTACTGTTCCGGCCCGGAGAACCCAGCATGTACGGTTCAACAACCTGAATGATCCCGCCCCGATCCCGCGAGGTACTGACTACGCCAGTACCATAGAATCCGACGTTCCAATCGTGGTCCAGCACACCCGTCTCGATTCACGTCAGGATGCCAACGCTTTGCTAAGTACGATCGCCTTTGCCGGTTCGGAATAACGCGTATTGCGTTCTCTTTCATTCCGGCTGATAACCAGTCGCCAAAATCCACCGTGTCAGAGCCACTTCTTTCACTGTTTCAACATCTACAAGGGGGTATATACTCTCCCTATTCGCAGCTAGTTTGGCCCTGGGTAAGGGCTGTGCGGACATCTGGCTCTCCCAACAAGACATGCCGAAAGAGAATTTTTCCGCCGACCCCCGGAAGCGTGGGGACGCGAACCCGCAGGGCGGTGTGGGAGTCCCCGTCAAGGGAGACAGCTCTGCGTCGAATCCTCCGCTTTCGAGTGATAGTCCCACAATCATAGACGCTGGTTCGTCTTCGGCCCGACCGCTTCCCCGTGAGATTGATCCCGAAGCCACTTACGTAGACCTGGACGCAACCACGGGGGATTGGGTTCCTCCCCAGCGTTCGGCTTCCGGGCGCGGTTCGGCTCGCGCGGTCGTCAGCATTCCAATCTTCGAAGTTGGCGATGTACTGGGAGGGCGGTACGAGATTGTCAAACTGCTGGGCGAGGGCGGAATGGGAGCCGTTTACAAGGCTTTCGACCGCGAGGTGGATCGCCCTGTTGCCCTGAAGGTGATTCGACCGGAGTTGGCATCGAACGCATCGATGCTGGCGCGATTCAAGCAGGAACTGCTTCTTTCACGACAGGTCACGCACAAAAATGTAATCCGGATTTATGACCTCGGTGATGCTGACGGCGTGAAATTCATCACCATGGAATTCGTGGAAGGGCGCGACTTGCGAGCTTTAATCCACGAGAAAAAGAAGTTCTCACCGGAAGAAGCCGTTGATGTGATGCAGCAGGTTTGCCAGGCTCTGCAGGCGGCTCACAGCGTGGGAGTCATCCATCGTGACCTGAAGCCGCAGAACGTCATGCAGGAATCGACCGGCCGCATTCTGGTGATGGACTTCGGTCTGGCCCGCACGATGGAGGGCGACCGGATGACACAGACCGGCGCGCTGGTCGGCACCATGGAATACATGTCGCCCGAGCAGGCTCTGGGTAAGGAACTGGACCAGCGCTCGGACATCTTTACTGCCGGCTTGATTTTGTATGAGCTGCTTACGGGCAACATGCCTTTTCAGGCGGATACAGCCTTAGCCAGTCTCATCCGTCGTACCCAAGAGCGCGCCGTCCCGGTCTCGGACCTCGATCGCAACATTCCTGGCGCGTTGAGCGGCATTGTAAGCAAATGTCTGGAGCGCGATCCAAACCTGCGGTTTCAGAATGCGGAAGAGGCTTTGCGAGCTCTCGATTCATGGCAAGGGAAACGTGCGGCCGCGACGTTAGGATTTCATGCTGATGTAAAACCGTGGGGACAAACGATCCCTTGGCCGCTTGTGGCTGGCGTAGTTACGGTCCTTCTCCTCGCGATTGTGGGCTACGTATATAGGAGCAAGCTGTTTCCTCCGAAAACAGAACCTGCGATTTCCATGGCCGTAATGCCTTTTCAGAACGCTTCAGGAGATCAGACCTGGGACTGGCTCGGACCTAGCCTTTCGGACATGCTGAGCACGGACGTTGGCCAATCGGCGCATCTGCGCACGGTGCCGCCGGATCGAATGCAGCAAGTTCTCCATGACCTTCGCATAGCCCCGAATTCACCTATGGATTCGACCTCGCTTGGCCGCGTAGCGGATTTTACGAACGCCGACACCCTCGTTTGGGGACGGTACACAAAGCTGGGCGAGCAGATACGTATCGATGCGACCGTTCAGGACAGAAAGCACAATCGCACGATCCAGGTGAAGTCAGAGGCTGCGAACCAGAACGACTTGCCACAAGCAGTCGATCGACTGGCGGGAATGATCCGTCAAAATCTGTCACTCTCGTCCGACCTCGTCAAGGAACTGCAAGCGCAATCGTTCAAGCCGAGTTCAACTTCTGTCCAAGCTCTTCGGGACTACAACGAAGGCCTTCAGCTGCTGCGACAAGGGAACAATCTCGAGGCGCAAAAGCGCTTGCAGACCGCGAGCACCGAAGACCCGCAGTTTGCCGACGCATTCTCCCGCCTGGGGGAGGCATACTCCGCTCTGGGATACGACAATGAAGCGGAGCAGGCATCACGCCGCGCGGTGGAGTTGAGCCAGAATCTCCCGCTTGCCCAGCGTTACTTCATCGAGGCAAGTTTTGCGCGAGTCACAAAGAACAATCAGAAGGCAATCACGGCTTACGAGAATCTAGCCAAAAGCTTTCCAGACAATCTTGATGTTCTGTATGCGTTGGGAAGTCTTTACGAGGATGCCGGAGATCTGGGAAGAGCGCGATCGTACTATCAACGGATCCTGCAAGCCGATGGCAAGAATCTCGACACACTGCTCGCGATGGGACGGGTCGAGATCAAGTCCGGTAATCCGCAACAGGGGCTGGATCCCTTGGATCGTGCTCGTCGATTGGCAGTCGATCTCGACAATCAGGAACAGCAAGCTCTCATCCTCCAGGCCACTGGCATCGCGTACAAGCTGATGAACAGGCCCACGGAAGCCCTGCGCAATTATCAGGATTCAATGGCCATCAATCAGAAATTGGGCCAGAAACGGGGTGTCGCGGCGAGCCTCGTTGAAATTGCGCAGGTGCAACTCTCATTGGGCAAACTTGACGAGGCAGTCTCGTCTTACAACCAAGCGCTGAAACTACGCCGCGAAATCGGGGCCAAGAAAGAAACTGGCGACACCCTGATCGATCTTGGCGACGTTTACCTGGAGCGCGGCCAAACGGATCAGGCCTTGCAAGTCTTGAAAGAGTCACTCCAGATCCAGCGTGATGCAGGTGATGAAACGTATCAGGCCCTTTGCCTGAATAACATCGGCAATGCCTACACGCTGAAGGGAGAGAACGAAGACGCCCTAACCTACCTTCAACAAGCGCTGCAACTGCGAGAGAAGTTGAATAATCCTGGAGACATTGCCCAGACAGTGCAGAGCCTCGGTACCGCCTACGCCGCGCTCGGACAATATGACTCGGCCATGCAATCGTTCATGCGCGGCCTGGATCTTTATCGAAAGTCCGGAGACAACCTCAGCGCGGCCAAAATGTCGCATAGCATGGCGCTGGTATTTGAATATCAAGGGCGGATCGGGCCAGCAGTGTCCATTCTGCAGGATGCCGTCAAAGCCTTCCGCGATGCCGGCGATCGAAGCAGCAATATGGCTGAGGCACTGGCCGATCTTTCCGGAGCTTTGGCAGAGGCAGGCCGCGGTTCCGAGGCGGGCACACTAATTGATGAGGCCCTCGGATTGACTCGCAGTCTGAAAAATGACTCGTTGACGGCCGCTGTTCTCAGCAGTCAGGGGGATGCATTTTTCTATCAGGGAGATTTGAAGTCTGCGAAAAACTCCTATGAACAGGCATCACGTCTGGCAGCGCACACCAGCGACAAAGACGGCGTTCTCAATACTAAATTAGCTTTGAACAGGGTCGCGGTTTTTGACGGTCGTGCCAGAAGCGTAGTGAACGATCTGCGGAGCCTCGCGCAGCAAGCCGATAGAGAGGGCGGGCGCTACCTCTCGGTGGCAACCTCGGCCGTGTTAGCGAACGCCCTCATTGAGAATAAGGACTATTCCGCAGCAAAACAGGAACTTCAACGAGCCATTGGGCGGAGTGAAAAACTCGGGTTGCGACTCGAAAGCATGCGGATTCACTACTTGCTTGGTACCGCTTTCGCTCGTACCGGCAATAGCTCGGAAGCCGCGAGACAGTTCGCCGAAGCAGGACGCCTTCTAACGGAATTGAGTAAAGAACAGGGATCTGAGCGTATCAACGAGCGCTACGACATCAAGCCCATCTATGCACAGTTAAAACAGTCCGGGCAGTAAATGAAAGTTGAGTCTCGGGCTGCGTGCAACATAACCTCAATAAAAAGCAAAGCGAGACAATTCTGAGTGCCGTGCAACCGCGGAACTGAAGATTAGCTCCCTCCCTTAACTGTGAGCATTACGGACGTTCGACGCACAAGAGCGCCGTTGCCGTAAGTTGCTGTAAACGTCAATGTGAACGTGCCGTGGTTCACATTCTTATTGGCATTCAACGTAACGGTGGATGAGACTGGCTTGCCCTGAAGATTGTCGGTCGATGGGCTGATACTACAAGTGGAGTTGGCAGGTGCTCCCGAACAACTCAGAGCGACCGTTCCAGTCAAACCTCCAATGGGGGCAACGGTGATCGTGTAGTAAGCCTGATGTCCGGAGGAAATCGTCTGGGTGCTCGGCGTCGCGCTGATCGAGAAGTCCCCAACGATTACCTGAACAGATGCATTGCTTGAGCTGCTTGTGTAATTTGAGTCCCCACTGTACGTGGCGCTTACGGTCCGAGTTCCGCCTGTCGAGAACGTAATCGAGCAGCCACCCTGAGATACAGCAGCAGAGCACATCTCCCCGGTATTGGCGCTCACGGTGACCGTGCCAGTCGGTGAGGCTCCGCCCAACACGCCCGCGACGCTGACGTTCACCATTACCGGGCTGCCCGGTACAGCCGGATTCGGGGAGACGGAGGTGATCGTTGTCGAGCTCGCGGCCTGAGTAACAGTGATCTGTACACCCTTGGAAGCACTCGTATAGTCGGTGCTGTCCGAAGGCGTGAAGTTCGCCGTTAGGGTCTGTACCCCAACGCCGAGAACCGTTCCAGCCGCGGGAATATAGACGAAAGTCCCGGGCACACTTGCGGTCGCGTTTAATTGGGCTGAACCGAGAGGAGTCCCATAAGTGATCGACGCCGGATTAGCCCATGTGATCACCGGTGATGCTTTTCCGACCGTATATGTCACCGAACTCGGCTGGCTGTTATTGCCGACCAGATCCTGTGAGTTCACAGTAAACGTGTGTGTCCCCACCGAGCCGTCCACAGGGCTTGTGAGCGTGCCTGTGTTTGAAGTAGGAGAAATTTTCGATGATCCGGCCGGCCCACAAAGCACCACGCCCGACCCTCCGTCCGCACAACTGTAGCTAGCTGTTACCGACTGCCCAAACACCGGCGAAGCGGGCGAAATTGTCGGAGATGTGATCGTTGGAGCCAACTTGTCGACTTCGAATGGGCCGAACGGCCCCGCGGGTGCCGAAGTATTTCCCGCAATATCTTGGACGGTGACTGCCGAAATACTCGCGCTGGTCGTTTCGGTATTGGGAGGAACATTTGTTTGAACGGTGAAAGATGAAGACCCGACTAGTCCCGAACCATTCGCGTTGTCGCTGGCAGTGCAGGGAACTATTACATCGGTTGCTTGCCACACAGCTGAAGGCGGAGTGCAGCTCACCGTGGGCGCCGTAAGATCCGTCTTGATCGTCAATGTCGGAGGCGCCGTGCTGACATTGTTGCCGCTATTCGTAACCTGCGTCTCTACGACATTCGAGCTGTCGGTCGCCGCGTAAGTGATGACCGTCGTTCCTTCAACTGTGCCCGGAATGTTGACTGATCCGTTTGCTCCGCCGATTGTTCCCGAGGCAGGATTCGGCACATTGGCTCCTGTCGCCTGCCAATTAATTTGAGTGATGCCCGGCAAAGTCGAGGGGGGATTCGTATTGTTGCTCGGGACCGTTTCGATGCTGTTGAAGTTCACGCTAACCGGGCCGTTAATCCAGCCGCCATTGAGCGGGGGATTGGTCGTAAAGCTCGTGCTGGGCTGAACTCCCCCAATGATCGGGATCAGCACAGAATTGAAGTTGTTGGTGTGGCCGGTACTTGTGACGGCATCTCCGTTAATACCAGTGAAAATGCTGACCAAGCCTTTGCAGGAGTTATCTGCGCCTGCGCCACAAGTGATCGCATTGTCCTTCCCCATGATGTATCCGGGCGCGATCAGCGGCTTCTGCGAAGGATCAAGGTTGTAGGTGTTCGAGACATTGATCAGCGGATTCCCGCCGGTAGTCAGACAGTTTGATCCTTGCGGATTCGGATTATTTGGGTTCGTGCAGAGATCTGTAGTTGTGACGCAACCGAACGTTCCATTGCCAATGTCCTGATGCTGACAAGTACTCCCCTGAAATGGAGTGTTGTTCACCATGTCGGCAAACTGTTGATCCGTGATGGTCTGCACTGTGCCTTGCATGAACAGGCCCTGGAAAGAACTCGGGGGCAGTCCGCTCTGCGAGTAGTCGGAAACTGCGCTCAGCTCGGACGTGTAATTGAAGTTCGTCGGAGCCGTCGGCTGTACTGGCTGATTGATCGTTATGGGAGAAAGCGGCCATTGACTGAACGACCAGCTCAGGATGTCATTGTTCTGGACCGATGAACCAGTAGCCGCCGTGAATCCGATGTAAGCATTCGTCCCGGCGGCGAGGTTAAGTTGCTGCGTGATGTCAACCGTGGTCTGCAGAATCAGAGTGCTGTCGAAATATACACTCAGGTTGTTGCAGTTGCTCGTGCATGATCCCGGCGGCAAATAATTAACTGTGATCGTGTGCGCGAGTCCATCGCTCAGCGACAGTCCAGACGGCAGGCTCTGTAGCGATAAATTCGCCAAGCTTCCGTTTGGGCACATGTAATTATGATCGGCGCTATTTGGGGTTAGCGCTGTGCTGTTATTCGGTCCACAACTCTGTACCGCGATGTGATTGCCATTAGGATCGCTGTAATTCGAGTTCTGAAACGTATCGAGTTCGATCGCGAGACTGTTGAGGATTGCCGCACGCGGGCCTTTGGCGGTTGAAACGTCATTGTTGCCGTACGAAATGTTCTGTCCGTTGCCGGTGTAGCCGATCGCACCTGTACCGGAAGGGTCGTTCTGAATGACGACAGCCAAACCGTCTGCCGGAAAAGAACATCCACGGCAGGAGTTTGTCTTAGAAATCTGATACTGAAATGCCGTTGTAAATCCCGTGGAAAGCGGCTGCTGGATCTTGAACCATGCGGAGCCATGCTGGTTCTGGGTGGCAGTCGTCAAACGCAACACACCGCCGTTCACCACTTGAACGCGCGAAGGCGAGCCATTCGTTAGAACCTGGCATGACGGCGACGGGTTCGCACTGTTCACACAAACGTTGGTGCTTGTGAAGCCGCCGACTGGAAAGCTGAAAGACTGCGCTGCTGCCGGCTTCGCCATTAAGAGTGTAAGGATCGGTACCAAAACAACCACCACAGTGAAAACACACCACGCCCGTCCGCGCATAATTGCTTCTCCATGAGTCAGCGGTTCGCAGAAGCGAACACGAAATCGTGCCGCACATCGCTTCCGCGAGCGAATGACCAACGCTGAACTGAATGAAACGTCCCAGAATCAGGACTACAAAAAGGGGGAAAGTCTGCTGAAAACTTCAGCAGCCAGACATTCTCCAGACATTACAGAGTGGTGTCAAGCTGGCATTAAATCTAGTTGGTTGAATCGTGTCCAAAGACACAAACACGGGGCGGAAAGTCGCAAGATCTTTCACATTGACAGCTCAGAGTGTTCCTGTCCTTGGGTCATGTTGAGCTCTCTATTCCTCAATAGATGCCATTTCTCTCTGCTCTTTTTCAGCAAGAAGCGCAGTCAGTTTCGATATGACTTGGAACGCATCCGCTACATACAGAACGTCGGCTTTTCCGCGAGCCCAACCGCAGTTCGGATCCAGGTTGATTGCACGGCGTTCGTTGATAAAGCGCCAACCGACTACGTGAGGTTCCTCTCCATGGCAACATGTGGAAAGCCCTTTGGGATGTCGAGGTGTCGATCCAGTTTGTCCCACTTGGTTCAAATGTGTCATAAATCCGAGGACAGCCTGATTTTCTCCGCTTTGGTCCACAAGAGACTTGCTGCCGCCTAAAGACGCTTCTGAGTTTGTGAGGAACTCCAGAATCGTCGATTCAGCTTCTGATACGTGGGTCTTACCGTCTGCCTGTTTTTTGCACCACCCTGCACCCGCGACGAAGAGAAGTTTGGCGTCAGGACGGATGGTCTGTGCACTGATTTGCGGTATTCGAATCCCAGCAAAACCCGTTCGTTTCGCTGCCGCAGAGGTTGATACAGTAAGTTCTTTTACTATCGTTAAACCTGCTGGACCGCTCCACGATTTGTGACACCCCGGATCCATCACCAGGAACCAAGGGCGTTCCTGCCTTTGGACGACGCCCTCAAGCCTTTGCCGATAAAACCAGCGCCGCGCGCTCACCGCACCCTCGATCACTTCCAGTGCTGTGATGTGCGTATCTACTCGCCCCTGCATTCGCTGGGCAACTCCAGGCACAACGCGCATCATCCGTGAGGTCGCAGGTGCAACCACAATATCAGCGGCCGCCTCACGACAAATCGTCTCCACTGCGCAAGCGTCCGTTGAGTATCGAGGGTACGCGAAATCGGGCCCCTGAACTCCGAGGATTTCTACTGCATCCATAGCTACGCTGTTTGCGGCATCCTGGATTCGTTCTCCAAAAATTCCGATTACAACGGTGCCGCCGATTTTCTCGGCCAACTCGATTGCAGTTCCCAAGCATTCGTGAGTTGCTTTTGGGAGTCCATCACCGGATTCATCAACATGTGTGATCAGCAGAATTTTCTTCGACATGTATCCCTCAGACGCGTCTTTAGCCGACAGCGTCAATCGTTCACAATCCACTCAGCAAGTTCCGCAGCAATTTCGTCTGCAGGTCGGTCTTTAACGATTCGAGTCTGCCGTTGCTGCTTCGGCGGTGTCACGCTTAAGAAGAGAAGACTTTGTCTGAGAGTGGCTGGTTTCGCTTTCTGCAGCGCTGGAATAATCGTCCGCATGTTCGCCATTCCAACCTGCGGATTATTTCTTGGTTCGGGCAGATTGCCGGTTGCCCATCCGACCATGGCAGGAGGTCCTTGGCAAATGGAGGCGAGATGCCGGCCGCCCTCGATGCGCTCGAGAATCTCTAAAGAACCGTCCGCCTGTACAGTGATCTGATCGACGCCCTGAAATTGGTCAAGAATACCAAGCTGTTCGCCCACCAATTGCATCGTTACTCCCGCTCCGCGCGACGCCGATTCCCATCCACCGAAGAGCAGCAAGCGGGAACGGTCCAGTGTAGGTATTGATTGAATTGCATTGGCCAGCAGTTGAGCCACTTCGTGCGCGTCACTGAAACCGCTCGCCGGTGTGTCGACGGCCACTAATTCGAAACTCGCCTTTTGCGCGACGTTCATCATCACTTGTTGCAACTTGGCTTTCGGCGCGGCACTCACAAGCCACACTTTGCTTCCTGCAGCGTGAGCAGCGAGGTTCGCAGCTTCATAAAGCGCGTGAGATGCCCAAGGGTCGAGCACTGCAGGAAGCATCATCTCGTTCTTCAACCCGGGACCTGCAGGCGTGGTGACAGGCTCCAGAGTTTGTAATGGATCGGGCACGATCCCGGCGCACACGATAATGTGGTAAGAGTTGCTCATGATTCCTCTCTGCTATTTGTCCGGTTAGTTCAGCGCCGAGTGCAAACCGCCGGCTCCGGCTTGAAATTGAACGTTTCCTACAGTGCAGTTCCACAAACAGGCGCCACAGTAAATGCACTTTTCGCGATCAAAATCGGGGATTCCACCTTCGCCTCGTGTGATCGCCTGTCCCGAACACATTTCCACGCACAACTTCGGCTCGCACGCATTGCACACATCGGGCCGCGTGAAGACCACATGCTTTGCGTACCCTCCGGCGGCCTGGACGCTCCCGCCCATCAGCAGAGCATCCTGATGAGAGATCAGGAGTTGGCCGTCCAACGGGATTGAGGGCCAGCCGCAGCGATCCATAATCCGATCATGCAGAGCTAGCTTTTGCTCAATGCACTCGCGCTGAAGTTGTTCCAATTCCCCAGGTGGAATTCGCGAGCCAACAAAATCCTGTAGATCAGCCCTATTTCTTAACCCGAATCTACGCATCGGAAACGACACGGCCCCGCGCGTGAAGCCGGTCAGCGCCATGCCGATCAGGCCACGCGCTACGCTGTACTCAAATCCGTTTCGAGCGTCAGCAGCGACTCTGGCTTCGCTATCAACCCAACTATCTCGGCGCCTTCGGACGTAAGTCCCTTCAAGGTTTTCTATCGTAAATGGCTTCCTTTGCTGTAGAAGATCGATAACGGCTTCGGCGAGTTGAACACCCGTCGTCCAAGCCTCATCAACGCCAGATCCCGCGAGGACGTTCGTGCTGCCCGATCCTTCCCCGATGCGAGCGTATCCATCACCGACCAGAAACGGTTCACCATGTTGTCCAGATTCCTGCAAGGATTTCGCCCCCCACGACTTCAGGGTCCCACCCTGCAGATGTCTCCATATATAAGGATGAAGCATGTAGTGCTGCAGGTAGCGATATCCCGTGCGAACGGGGCTGCGAAACCAGGACGGAATAAATATCCCGACTGATGCGAGCCGATCTGGATGCACATAAAGGAACCCGAAAATCTCGGGTTCCGGGAAGCCGGTGGTGTGCAGAACCGTCCCAGGCTCCAGTCCTGAGTCTTCGCGTAATTCAACAACCATCTTCATGCCAAGGGCCCACTCTCGCTGTTCATTACCCTTCGGCAGGCCAAAATGCGAATCCAATTTGCGCCCGACTGCCCCGACCGGTCCGTCTGCTACCACAGTGAGCGCAGCGCGAACATCCATACCCGCCATGAATCCGTCGGCGGCGCTTCCATCCAGATTCACGCCCTGATCGGCTAGGCGTACACCGCACACTCCATTTTTCTCAATCAGTGGCTCTGCAACTGGCATCCCCGGCCACAACTGAACTTGACCGGAACTCGTGATCTGTTCGCCCACCCACTGATTGAACTGACCAAGGGAAAAGATTATTCCGTTATGCTTCTGCATGAATTTCGGAGTGAAGGGAAACTCGATAGCATCATGTTTCAGGTGGAAGAGGCCACCCAACGCCCGAATTACTCGATCTTTCAGGCGAAATATCAGCGGCCGACGGCTTGCTCCGATGGGATCCAGCAGATAGACGAGTTTCTCTTTTGAAACTGGAGCCGCCATTGGAATCAGGCTGAGATCCGTATCCGGGAAGCTTGCGCGAATACCGCGCGCTCGAGTTACAGCTCCCGACACCCCGAATCCGAGTCCGTCCGCGCGCTCGTAACAGATCACTTGAAGGGGAAGCCCTGGTGACGATGCGCTCTCGAATCGGGGTGTCCCGTCATCATTCACAAGCCTGCGAGAGAGGGTGGTCAGGAATCCGCCCATGGCCGGACCAAAACCGACACCGGCGATGTCAACCGACATCTGCTGTCTTTCGATTGCACTCGACGGAGATGATTCAGAGGCGCTCATGCGGGATAATCCAGTGCCTCTGGAATCATGATCTCGGAGATCGTATCCGCTGCCCGACTCTTCGCTAATCGCGATCCGGTGAGACACGCATCAAGCTTCGTCCGAAATGCGATAAAAGGACTTTCCGTCACGCAACTGACGCAAGGTCCAGCTTTCTTCGGATGCCAACCGTCATCGCCGATTACGTCCAAAGCGTAGGAATTGATCCCGGGCATCACCTGTTCGAGAAAGTCGAGTTCCTCACCGTGCCAGCAGCCTTTGGTTCCTTGCTCATCCCACGTTGGATGACGGTTGTAACCAAAAACAAGCTCTGCACAGATGCGGGCAATCTCTCCACTCGCGCGTGCACTCTGCACGTGGCATAGATCTTCGAGGAAGTTCACAAGCCCGGGAAGTCCCTCAGCCAGAGACGCATCGTTTGCTCCCTCTCGTTCAAGCCTCAGGACATCAAGGATCTGGCATCGCGCAGCGACCAGCCAGCAGAGAGCATCTGCCAGCGGGAATGTCACGCCTTGCCGGGCGCTCTGATACAACTTCGCGCCGTGGGCATCTTTACTGTTCTGCAAGTGCTCGAGCGTCCACAGCCACATGCCCATAGCGGTGGCCAGAGCACACGCCCCGGTTCCCGGGTGCTCCGATGCAACCTCACGCATTTCTCGGATCCAACTGCGAACCTGCGCTAGAAAAATGGGATTGGTCATCGTCACCGATAGTTGACGACGCTGCACCGCTTCCGGCCCCTCGTAAGTGGCCTCCAACTGGGCATCCATCCACTTATTTGCCAGGAAGCCTGGACAATCCTCAGTGATTCCGTAGCCCCCCATCAGACTGACCGCCTCGCGCATCATCTGTGTTCCCCACCCGGTATTCCAGAGTTTGGCAGCAGGGCAGAGAACGTCAGCGAGTGAATCGAGTACAACAAAGCGAAGCACTAAATCAGAACTCAACGCTTTCTTTCTCGGATCATCGGAAGCCAGTTGCATGAGCCCCGCGGCTTTCTCGCCTGCATCGCGCAGGAATCGCATCTTCGCTTTCGGCGCTGAGATCCCATGCTCGGCATATACCCGATCCATATCCTTCTCGAGCGGATCAAGTTCGTCGAAGCAGCGCGCAGCAGCAAAGGCCAACGACGCGCTGGCTTCACCCGTCGCCCAAACATCGACCAGTCGATGTACCGCATCTTCCCGTGCTTGCAAGCCGAGTTCATAGCGCACCGATCCCGGCGTAGCACTCTCGCCACCACGGAACCTGCTCCGTTGATAACGAATAATGGGCTCGACCGCCGAAAGCAGTTTTGCGGATGTCATTACTCCGACGGTGACGCGAGTACGCCGGAAAACAGCTTCGATAATTTCGCTGTGGCTAAAGTTCGGCACGACTACGCCATTTTTGATCTCATAACCGCCAACAATGCGGCTGGCAGGTACGCGCAGATTGAAAACGGGATCGCCTGTCGAAGAAAGTTGGTGAACCAGTTTCTTGGTCGGAGTACCGCGATCGAATGTCCCGGGATCGCCCTCCTCCAGGATCACAATGCAACTGCCCTTGATCCGCTCATCGTCGGAATCGACCGCGGACGTCACGAAATTGGCAAAAGCGATGTTCGTGATGAACCGGCCACGTTTCTCAATGTGCAAGACCGGCTCACCGCCCGGTTCCCACTCGACAATCCGTACCTTGCCATTGAGCACGCCCGTATCAACGCCAACGTAGGGAATCGGCTCGGTCAAGCAGAACGCGCCCCGCCATGGCTTGCGATTTTCTCCTGGTTGCGGAGGAGCTGCCAACTTCATGTAATGCTGCTGTTGTTCTAGCGTACCTCGTTCATGAATCGGCGCGAGTGCAAGACAACCAGCCAGGCTGGCAGTCGCAGCACCTCCGTCGACCCAGGCCAGTTCGAACGCGACCAGAGCGAGTGCCAAGTTCTTTGGACCAGCGAACAGCCCTCCGTCTTCTGGTTCCATGAAGACGGCTGTTATGCCCGCCTGATCGAATGCATCGAGCAGAGCGGCCTTGCCCTCGGTCCACTCGTGGGTATTCCTGCCTCCCTCCGCAACCAGGCGCGCCACTGGACCTCGAGCGACGGCTCGAGTGGACTGCAGCAGGAGCTGCAGATCGAAGCGGTCGGAAAATCCCCACTGCACTTGGCGGGCGGCATCGCTTGGAAGCGTCCGCAGGGTTTCGGCTTGGAGAGGGGTCGCAGTGCCCATAGGCATCTCCTTTATTTAGGAGAAGATTCCCAAGGATTCTGCCGTTGGACCCTCGCGGGGTCTGTGATTGAAATCACGGGCTCTTATGATCTCGCACCCGAATTTGAGGTAAGGGGTGGTTCTTCATCGGGTTGGGGAGAGTTGCGACCGTGCCTGGAACGCGACTCGTCAACGTTCAATCACACCCTAATGTGATTCTAATCGTCGTTTCCGCTCATGCCGGGCAGCTAGCCTGAGAAGGTTCCACGACCCGCCATGCACGACACCGTCACAAAGCTGTGGCCTGAGATTGACTGGATCGAGAATCCCACGCTCCGAGAGCAAGTTACACAAACCTGGGTGAAAGCTCTCGAGCGTAGTCCGCTTCGGCCCGAGGACCTAAATCACATCCCTTTCACGCTGCTTGTTCCAAACTGCCCCATCACCTTCATGGAGCACAAGCGTTGCGTTGTCCACATCGCCCGCGAGAGTGCCAAGGCGATGCAGTCCTTCATGGGTAGGGCCTTGCCGATTGATGTCGATGCGGTGATTGCCGGGGCGATCCTGGCTGACGTCGGCAAGTTGCTCGAATATGAACTTGGCCCCGACGGTAAGAGCCGCCAAAGCGAACGTGGAGAGGCGTTACGGCACCCATTTACAGGTGTTGCGCTGGCCCTGGAATGTGGAGTGCCCGATGCTGTTTGTCACATCATCGCCGCTCATGCTGCGGAAGGCGATCTCGTGAAGCGCACCACGGAAGCCTTCATCGTGCATCACGCCGACTTCATGGCCTTTTTGCCATTTAAGAATCCCAAAAACATAAACGTGCAGGCGAAACAGGAGAGTCCAATTGGCAATGCCATCCACAGTTCCCGTTAAAGAAACGATCACTGCCGCGATGTCGCGCTGGGCGGCAGGTCTGCAGTTCACGGACATTTCGTCCGACGCCGTCTATCAGGCAAAACGCTTCCTGCTGGATTCCTTCGGCTGCGCTTTAGGCGGATTCCAGCAGCATGACGTAGCGATTGCCCTCGATGTCCTCGATGAAGTTGCCGGAAACGGCTCGGCCACAGTAATCGGCAGCGGCAAGCGTATGGATCCTGTCTCCGCATCGCTCGCCAACGCGCTGATGATCCGATGCATGGACTACAACGACATTTACTGGAAACAGGACCCTTCTCATCCCTCGGACATTTTTCCCGCCGCAATTGCCTGCTGCGAGCGTGCGAAGAGCAACGGCGAAGAACTTATTGTCGGCTTAGTGCTCGGTCACGAGTTCGAGATGCGTCTCTGCGAAGCCGCTTTTCCAGGCATACGCGAGCGCGGCTGGCATCATGCCACGCTGACTGCATTCGTTTCGCCGATCGTGGCCGGGCGCATGCTGCACCTTAGCTGGGAGCAAATTCAGCACGCCATCGGAATCTCAGCCAGCCGCCACTGCACGCTAGGAGCAGTCACGGCGGGCAAACTGACCATGATGAAGAACACTGTGGATCCCATGGCCACTCAAAGCGGAGTATTGGCTGCTCTGCTCGCCGAGAAAGGCTACACGGGTCCAGAGCACGTCATGGACGGCAAAGAAGGGCTGACCCACGTACTCAAGCCCGAGTGGAAACTCGATCTTTTGACAACGGGCCTAGGTGAGTCATGGCGGATCACCGATTGCGGCATGAAGGCGTTCCCGACGGAAGCTCTGACCCATACTCCGATTTCGGCAGTGCTCGATATCGTAAAGGCTCAAGACTTGCAGCCCGAACAGGTGAGCAAGATTCAAATTCGTTCACTCGCTCGCGCCGCCGACATCCTCTCGGACCCCAGTAAATACGATCCGCATACAAAAGAGACCGCAGATCATTCGCTTCCTTACGTCATTGCGGCGGCACTGGCAGACCGTCAGGTCACGCCCGTGCAGTTCACGATGGACAAGATTATGGATCCGAGAATCCGCGCACAACTGAAGAAGGTCGAAGTTGTGGCGGATCCGGAAATCGAAAAAGTTTTTCCAGCTCTACAGAGGGTAATTGTGCGCATTGATACGACAGATGGACGCTCATTCAACAAACAACTGGACTATCCCAAAGGCGATCCGCGCAATCGATTGACGGATCAGGAGATTGAAGAGAAGTTCTCCGCTCTCGCCGACGGAGTTCTCTCCCCCGAAGCTCAGAAACGAGTGAAAGAAACTGTCTGGAACCTGGAGCGAGTCGGGTCCGTCAGCGACCTGATGGCGCTCATGGAAGCGGACCTTCGGAAAGATAAATCGAGAAAGCTCAAATCAAGGTCCAAGACGACCTCCGTACGCCGAGGAAATCGCAAAGCGGTGCTGGCTTAGCCAAACTGTCGCAAGAAGGTCGATGTGTATGTGAAGGGAGATTCTATGTCCCAGACAATTGTCGAAAAGCTCGCGCAGGCTCACTTGGCCGAAGGCCCCAACCGGCCACTCCGTGCCGGCGACTTCCTCTCTATTAGGCCCTTCCACGTGCTGACGCACGACAATACCTCCGCCGTAATGAGCAAGTTCAAGGCAATCGGTGCGACAAAGGTCTTCGATCCGAAGCAACTCGTCTTTGCTTTAGACCACGATATCCAGAACCACAACGAAGCGAACATCAAGAAATATCGCTCCATTGAGGCTTTTGCCTGTGAGCACGGAGTCGATTTCTATCCTGCCGGCTCAGGAATCGGCCATCAAATCATGGTCGAACGCGGATATGTCGTGCCTGGGTCTTTCGCGGTTGCCTCCGACTCGCACTCAAACATGTATGGAGCGCTTGGCGCGATTGGAACGCCGATCGTCAGAACCGATGCCGCCGCAGTATGGGCAACGGGCGAGTTCTGGTGGCAAATACCCCGGACGATTCAGGTTGTACTGGAAGGCAAGCTGCAGGAAGGAGTCACTGGCAAAGACGTGATCATCACCCTTTGCGGACTCTACAACCACGACGAAGCTCTGAACGCCGCGATTGAATTCTCCGGTCCTGGCGTCGCAAGTCTATCGATGGATGCCCGCTTCTCGATCGCGAACATGAGCACGGAATGGGGACCGATTGTGGCCTGGTTTCCTGCCGACCGGATCACAATCTCCTACTTACGTTCATTGCGCGAGCACCTCGAAGCGCAGGGCATCACGCGACTTCGCGCTGAAGACATCGATCAATGGAGCACGAATCCCCCCGTCGCTGATCCCGGTGCCAACTATGCCGCGCGCATAACGCTTGATCTAGGCCAGGTTACGCCACACGTCGCCGGTCCCGATACGGTTCAATCGATTCAATCTCTTTCTGAAATTGCAGCAAAGAAGGTGGCAATTCAGAAGGCCTATCTCGTTTCGTGCGCGAACTCTCGCCTCGAAGATCTCGAGGCGGCTGCCCGAGTTCTGAACGGCAATAAGGTCAACTCTACCGTGAAGTTTTATATCGGAGCTGCCAGCGCCTGGATTCAGCAAGAGGCGGAGCACCGAGGCATTTGGCAAACGCTCGTCCATGCCGGCGCGATCCCTTTGCCTCCTAGCTGCGGCCCATGCATTGGGCTTGGAGCCGGGCTTCTGGAAAAAGGCGAGGTCGGAGTCTCTGCGACGAACCGGAATTTCAAAGGGCGCATGGGATCAAGAGATGCGCAATGTTACTTGGCCAGTCCCGAAGTAGTCGCGGCATCCGCGATCGCTGGATATATCACCGGACCGCGGCAATTCGAGGCTCGACAACTCAAGCGCGAGTATGAGGAATTGGCGCCTCCCGCGCAGGCTTCTGAGCAAGTCGAAATTCTGCCTGGCTTCCCTGAGAAGGTGCAGGGACGTTTGCTCTTCATGCCCACAGACAACGTAAACACGGATGCGATCTACGGAAAGGATTACACCTACCGTGACGACATGACGCCGGATATGATGGCGCGCGTCATCATGGAAAACTATGATCCGCAGTTCGCCCTGCGCGCCCATGCTGGAGATGTGATCGTCGGAGCCTTCAACTTCGGCACCGGATCCAGCCGCGAACAGGCCGTTACCTGCCTCAAGGCCAAAGGCATTCCTCTCATCATCGCGGCGAGTTTCTCGCAAACATATTTGCGCAACGCCTACAACAACGGATTCCTGTGCATTGAAGTTCCTGAGCTGGTAAGGCGCCTGCGCGAACAATTTGCAATCGAGATCAAAGCAAAGGAAAAGACAATCATTTCCGGCGAGAAGATCGAGGTTGACTTCCCATCGAGCACAGCAACCTGGCGAGGAGAAAAGTTCTTGTTCCCGCAGCTCGGCACCGTTCCGCAGTCTCTGGTGATTGCCGGAGGCGCAGAGAACCTCGTCGCCAAAAAATTAGGGCTAAACCGTAAACAACCAGTTCTTGTCTGAGGAGAAGGACGCATGTCGAAGCATACGGTCGTCACGATGCCGGGAGATGGAATCGGCAATCAGGTTCTGCCACAAGCAATTCGAATTTTGAAGGCCGTCGATTTTGATGCGCAGTACGTCCACGCCGATATCGGCTGGGATTGCTGGTGTCATGAAGGCAACGCCTTGCCGGAACGAACCGTCGAACTCTTGGCGAAACACAAGCTGGGATTGTTTGGCGCGATCACCTCAAAGCCGAAGAAGCAGGCGGAGGCGGAACTCAAGCCAGAACTGAGAGGTAAAGGGTACTCATACTTCAGTCCGATCGTGACGATGCGGCAGAAGTTCAGCCTAGACACGTGCATCCGACCATGCATCTCTTTTCCAGGGAATCCATTAAATTTCATCCGCAAAAAGCCTAGCGGAGGTTTTGAGGAACCCTTGGTCAATGTCGTCGTGTTCCGGCAGAATACTGAAGGCTTGTACGCCGGCGTCGAGTGGAGCAATCCGCCTGAGCAAGTACGCGCCGCCCTGGCCACTCACTCCAAGTTCAAACCGTTTGCGTCAGTGCCTGGTCCGGACCTCGCGATCTCGGTTCGAATCATCACCCGTGCCGCGGCCCGCAAGATCTGTCGCGCTGCCTTCGAATGGGCAAAAAGATACGGCTACAAGTCTGTCACCATCTGCGAGAAGCCCAACGTGCTCCGCGAGACCTCGGGCATGATGGAAGATGAGGCCAAGGCCGTCTCCAAGGACTATCCGTCAATCGCACTATGGTCGACGAACATCGATGCACAGACCATGTGGCTCACCAAGAATCCTGAGGATTACGGAGTCGTTGTCGCGTCGAATCTCTTCGGAGACGTCATCTCCGATGCCTTCGCTGGTCTCATTGGAGGCCTAGGCTTCGCCGCATCCGGCAACATCGGAAACGAGGTTGCGGTGTTCGAGCCCACCCACGGCTCCGCGCCCAAGTATGCAGAACTCGATCCGCCCATCGTAAATCCCATCGCGATGTTCCTCTCCGCAGTCATGATGCTTGAGCATGTTGGAGAAATTGAAAAAGCTCACCGGATCCGCGAAGCCATCGCATCGGTCGTTAAGGAAGGCAAAGTTCGCACCTATGACATGATGCGGATCCCCGGCGGGAAGAATGCGATCAGTCAAGGAGCCGCTAGCACCATCCAGATGACAGATGCGATCCTTGCCGAGTTAGCGCAGCAGACCGCACCAAGCAGAAGATTCCAAGCGGAAGAACTTGCAAGCAGCCGCCGTTGAGTAGACTTTATGACCGTCGCAACTGAGACACGAATCGGAGACGCCGGGCATTCCGGGCCGGAAATTAGGTCGGACCTGCACGTGCATCTGGAACTGGGCGAAAGAGGCGGGCTGCAGATTGATCTGAAATCGCGCGTTCAACCGTATTACGGAGATTCGATTCGCCGCCAGTCGGAAGAAGTGCTGGAAGCTTTGGGTGTGCGGCACGCCGTCGTGCAGATTGCAGACGAAGGCGCTCTGCCGTTCGTCATAGCAGCGCGAATCGAGGCTGCTGTTCGGCGTGCGGGAGCTGGTGAGGGTACACGCGTACTCCCGGAAAGAGCTTCGCTCCCCCAGCCATCCGCTCGTGACCGCTTGCGGCGCTCACGTTTGTACGTCCCGGGCAGCGAACCAAAATACTTCATCAATGCGGCGTTGCACGGTGCGGATGGCATCATTCTCGACCTCGAAGATTCCGTTCATCCCGGCGAAAAAGACGCCGCCCGACTGCTCGTCCGCAATGCTCTACGTGCAGTCGACTTTCTGCAGTGTGAGCGGATGGTCCGTATCAACCAACTCCCGCTGGGCCTGAAGGACTTGGACGAAATCGTGCCCGAATCTCCGGATTTGATTCTGATTCCTAAGGTCGAAACTGCGGAACAGGTTTCGGAAGTCAACCGTCGCATGACGGAAATTCAATCTGACTACGGCGTCTCTCGCCCTGTCTGGTTGATGCCGATCCTGGAGTCCGCACTCGGCATTGAGAATGCATTCGCCATCGCGAAGTCCAGTGACAGGATTGTGGCGTTGACGATCGGTCTCGAGGACTATACGGCAGACTTGGGAGTAGTAAAGACTCCAGAGGGCACAGAGTCCTACTACGCTCGGCAGCGGATCGTGAATGCCGCCATGGCAGTAAGACTACAAGCGATCGACTCAGTCTTTGGCGATGTTGGTAACACAGAAGGCCTGCGCACCTGGGCAACAAACTCTCGCGCCATGGGCTTCGAAGGCATGGGTTGCGTTCATCCTCTCCAGATACCAATCATCCACGATGCCTTCGCGCCATCATCAACAGAAATTGAGAAGGCGAAGAGAATCGTTGCTGCTTACGAAGATGCACAAGCAAAAGGCGTGGGTGTTGTCAGCCTGGGTTCGAAGATGATCGATCCACCGGTTGTGGAGAGAGCCCTGAAGGTAATCGCCCGAGCAAAGGCCATGGGGCTATCGGAATAAGGAAGAAAACATGCCTGTACTCGAAAAGCTGGCATTGACCGACAACGCCGCCGGGCGCATCGTCCCCGAGTTAGTCAACGGACGCCCGCAAACTCCCTACATGGGCGCAGGAAAGTACCGTCCCACGGGTGCGAAAGCCAGTCCGCCAATCCGCTCTGCTGCAGATTATCCCGCAAACGGAGACAAGCGCGTACCCGATCTCGAAACTGCGTTGCAGAAATGCCGTCTGCGCGATGGCATGGTGATTTCTTCTCATCACCACCTGCGCGACGGTGATCGTGTCGCCATGTTGGCTCTCGAAGCGGCCTCCAAGCTCGGTGCAAGAGACCTGATGTGGTTCCCCAGTGCATCGTTCCCAGCCCAAAAAGGCGCGATTGATTTGATGCAGGCCGGAGTCATCGATCACATCGAAGGCAGCATGAATGGTCCTCTCGGCGACTATTGCACTCAGGGTCGCATGCGCGGGATGGGCGTGTTGCGCTCCCATGGCGGACGCTGGCAGGCAATTCAAGACGGTGAGGTCCACATTGATATTGCCGTGATTGCGGCGCCGACGGCCGATCCGTTCGGCAACTGCGACGGCTCGCATGGCAAGTCTGCGTGCGGTTCTCTGGGATTCGCATTGGCAGACTCGATCTACGCCGATCATGTGATCGTTGTGACCGACAATTTAGTCACGTTCCCGTGCGTACCGTGGCAAATCCAGGGCAACAACGTCGATTACGTCGTCGAGGTTGACTCAATCGGTGATCCGGCAAAAATTGTGTCCGGCACGACTCAGATAACACGCTCCCCAGACCGCCTACGCATCGCCGAGTTTGTTGCCGCGTTTCTTCGTGACGCCGGAATTATGCGAAACGGCTTCTCGTTCCAGGCAGGCGCCGGCGGCATCGCCCTCGCCTTCGTGAGCTATCTGAAAAGAATGATGAAAGAGGCAGGCGTAAAAGCCCGATTCGTCCGAGGAGGTTCAACGAAGTACCTGGTCGAGTTGCTCGAAGAAGGATTGACGGACTACATCCTCGACGGCCAGACATTCGACCTCAGCGGCGTGCAATCGATGGCCGCGAACCCCCGTCACATCGCAACCTCGCCATTCACGTCGTATAACTACCACGGCAAGGGAAACTTTGCGTCAATGGTAGACGCGGTTGTGCTGGGCGCGACCGAAATCGACACAAACTTCAACGCGAATGTCGTGACGCATTCCGACGGTCGGTTGTTGCACGGAATCGGAGGCTGGCAAAACTGCCTTGCAGCTGGATGCACAATTCTTGCCGTACCTTCATTCCGAGACCGCATCCCGGTCATTGTTGACGAAGTCACTACGCTTTGCGGAACAGGCGAGTTGATCGATGTCGTTGTCACCGAGCGTGGGATCGCCATCAACCCCAAGCGTCAGGACCTGATCAATGCGGTGAAGGGCTCCAGGCTCCCGATCCGCTCGATCAAGGACATCAAGAATGAAGTGGAACGGATCTGTGGGGGCAGACCTCAAAAGGCGAAGCACGGTGAACGACCAGTCGCCGTCGTGAAGTGGGTCGACGGAACGCTGCTCGATACGGTTTGGCAAACGGCAAGCTAGTCGACAAAGAGAACGCGCAATACACTTCAGACAATCTCGAGCCACTCCTCTTGCATTTTGGGGCGTGCGTGTCCGATCAAGCTTTCGAATTGCGACTGGTCGAGGCAAACAGCGTGTTGTCCGTAGCGTGCCTCTTTCCCCGTTACATGCCAGTAAGGCATCCAGCAGAATTGCCTGTTGTCACCGACTCTTTGTAGCACAACAAGAAAAGGATAAAACGTTACCTCTTCCTCCTCTTGTCCGAGCCACGAATCCAGGTGGTCCGGAAGACATGCAGAGACTACCTTGAAGTCGCTGTCCCCAGCGCCTAACTGGAAATCCAGAGTGAGGTGAAGCTCTCGCGTGCCGCCACAAATGCACGGCCCGGGGCTGATTCGGTGAAACTCATACAGCGTATCGAACAGCTTCTGATGCGTCGGATACCTCTTGCGGCATTCACTGCACTGATAATATTGCGCGGCCATCTTTTACACCTCTCCTGGTCAACAGCGAGCGGTCGTCTTTCTCCGCTTTCGGCAAGATTGTAAAGACGCTCTAGCCGGCGATGATGTGATGGGCCTCACAACATCCCCCAGCAGTAATCACCAGCATTCATCTGTGCGGCTTCGCTCACGAAAATGTTCGTTACTTTCGGCGATTCAAGCGCACGCGGCAATCAGCATTATTTCCGCCTTGTTCTCAATAGCTTGCCGCCCGACTCTTATCGAAGTGACTCCGATCACCTTTGCCGGTGATGCCCTTCATTGCCGCAGAAAGCAGCACCACGAGAGCATCAAGTAGGCATCATCATGCGCATCTTCAGCGGCAACGGGCAACCGTGCGTGTCGTGGGAGATCGTTCATACCGCTCGTGCTCGCGGATTTCCCCTGTCGTCCCCAGATGCTGATCTGCTTCACGTGCAGCCACGGGGAGTTCCTGCACTGAGTGGTCTTCGTCACGCCGGATCTACCGCAAAATCGAAAGGAACCAATGGGTCGCCATAATTTTCTTTCTATCCGCGATTTCTCGCCTGAAGAAATTCACTATTTGCTCGACCTTGCGCGCGAAATGAAAGCGCATCCATCTGCCCATGCAGGCGCTTTGAAAGGGAAGACGCTAGCGATGATCTTTGAGAAGCCTTCGCTGCGTACGCGCGTTTCGTTCGACGTCGGTATCCAGCAGCTAGGCGGCTTTTCGCTCTATCTCTCCAGGGCGGAGATCAACTTGGGCCAGCGCGAATCGGTCTATGACATCGCCAAAAATCTCGAGCGCATGGTGCAGGCCATTATGGTTCGCACGTTCGCTCACGAAATTGTCGATCAGATGGCCGAGTACGCGGGAGTCCCCATCATCAATGGACTGACGGACTACAGCCATCCCTGCCAGGCAATGGCCGACTATCTCACGATCCTAGAACTAAAGGGAGACGTCAGAGGCCTGAAGATAGCGTTCGTGGGCGACGGCAACAACGTCTGCCATTCCTTGATGTTCGCCGGTGCTCAATTGGGAGCGAATGTCTGGGTAGCGACTCCTCCTGGTTTCGCTCCGAAGGACGATGCCGTGCAGTGGGCCCGTGATCGCGGCCAGCAGACGGGAGGACGCTGCGTACTGACGACCGATCCTGTCGAAGCAGCTACGGGCGCGGATGTCATTTACACCGACGTCTGGGCCAGCATGGGGCAGGAGGCGGAAACCGAGTCCCGCCACCGCATCTTTGCTCCCTACCAGGTCAATTTAAAACTATTCCGGCACGCAAAATTTGATGCCTTGTTCATGCACTGCTTGCCCGCGCATCGAGGGGATGAAGTCACTGACGAAGTCATCGATTCGGCACACTCAATCGTTTACCAGCAAGCAGAAAACCGCCTGCACGCCCAGAAAGCAATTTTGCTGGAACTCATGGAATACAGGGAGGCGGCGGAGCCGGTGCATCCCCAGCAGGTCATGCACACGTAGTTCGCTTACTGCAATATGAAATCGATGCTTATCGCCGTCGGTGGCAATTCTCTGATCCGTGCTGGAGAAACGGGCACGGTCACCGAGCAGTGGGCAAATGCTCGTCGCACCGCCGCTGCGATCGTACATCTCATCCAGGCGGGATACCACGTCGCCGTGACGCATGGGAATGGGCCGCAGGTGGGGGCGCAGTTACTTCGTTCCGAACGCGCGTCCGACCAGGTGCCGGGCCAGACACTCGATGTCTGTGGTGCTGCCAGCCAGGGCGAGATCGGCTACTTGCTTGCGCAATCTCTGCGCGATGAACTTGCAGTCAAGAACATCGACATGCAGGTGGTCGCCATTGTCACCCAAACCATCGTGCGGGCCGATGACCCCGCCATGCAGCATCCCTCTAAACCGATTGGACCGTTCTATTCGCAGCTCCAGGCCGAAGAGCGGCAACGGATTCTGGGCTGGCACATTGTGGAAGATGCAGGGCGCGGATATCGGCGCGTGGTTCCTTCGCCGGAGCCGGTGGGAATTGTTGAGCTGAATGTAATTCGATCACTGATGGATCAGGGCGTAATGGTGGTGGCATGCGGCGGCGGCGGAATCCCCGTCATGCAATGTGGAGATGAACTCAAGGGCGTTGAGGCAGTGATCGATAAAGATCGTGCCTCGGCCCTTCTGGCCGCGCGACTGGGTGTCGAGACGTTTGCCATATCCACCGACATCGATTTCGTATATCTCGATTTCAACAAACCGTCGCAGCGTGCTCTGCATTGCGTAACGCGCTCGGAGTTGGAAGCACATTACAAAGACGGACACTTTCCCAAAGGAAATATGGGCCCAAAAATCGAGTCGGCGTTGCGCTTTCTAAAGGCCGGCGGCAAAGAGGTCGTGATTACTTCGTACGAACACCTCACAGAAGCGGTTGCCGGAAGGATGGGGACTCGAATTGTTCACGACGCCGCTGTCGTCGGCAAATCCACAGAGCAGGAACTTACGGTAGGAGGGTAGCGGTCCATGGCGAGTTCGAGTGTGAATCCAGTAAGGGCGATGACAGCGCGCCGTTTCCAGGACCATCGGTCAGAGGGCTCGAAATTGTCACATGTGATCGAGTCCCAGCAGTTCACTCTGCCCTTGTTGATGGATTTATTCCAGCGTTCGCGCGGCATGGAGCGCATCGTTTCTCGAGGTGGCACGCTTGAGTATCAGAACAAGATTCTGGCCAGCCTCTTCTATCAGCCATCCACGCGGACCCGTTTCTGCTTCGAGTCGGCCATGTATCGGCTGGGCGGCAAGGTTCTTTCCACCGAGCAGGCCTCGGCGTTCTCGTCAGAAATCGCGGGAGAAGTAGTTGAAGACTCCATTCGAATCATCGCGAACTATTCGGATGTCATCGTCGTGCGGCATCCCCAGGCTGGCGGAGCGCAGCGCGCTGCGCAGGTGTCATCAGTTCCGGTAATTAATGCCGGTGATGGAGAAGGTGGCCAGCATCCCACGCAAGCGCTACTCGATCTTTACACAATCTATCGCGAGCGTCCTCTGACGGGCCTCAGCGTGGCAATCATCGGAGAATTGGACCGAGGTCGTACCGCGCGTTCTCTCGCGTATCTTCTGGCCAAGTTCGATCGCGTGAAACTCTTCTTCGTAGCTCCACCAGAGTTACAGATGAGGCCTGACATTCTCGCGCACCTCGACGAGCACGGCGTGAAGTACGACTTGGAATCAGATGTGCACCGCATTATCAGAGAGGCGGATGTCATTTATCAGACGCGCATCCGACCGGAGCGCGTGAATGAGGCGAACGGTGCACGCCGATATGCCATCGGAACGGAGATGCTGCAGAAGATAAAGCCAGATGCCTTGATCATGCATCCCCTGCCGCGGACCGTAGAACTCGACAAAGCTGTGGATGATGATCCACGCGCGCTTTATTTCCGCCAGGCCGCGAATGGACTTTACGTGCGCATGGCACTGCTCACCATGCTGCTGGACAAAGAATAGTTCGATATCTCAGGAGATCTCATGCCCGTCTTGGAAGCAACTCGTACCCACGAACTCATCGAGCTTGAAAACAGTTTCGGAGCTCACAACTATCATCCCCTTGACGTCGTGATCGAACGTGCCGAAGGAGCATGGCTGTACGACGTTGAAGGCAACCGTTATCTCGACTGTCTGGCCTCGTATTCGGCGGTGAATCAGGGTCATTGCCACCCTCGCATTCTTGAAACTCTCATCGAACAGGCCCACAAAGTAACGCTTACGTCACGCGCCTTCCGCAACGATCAGTTGCCCCTCCTTTATCGAGATCTGCATGAACTCACAGGTTTCGACATGGCTCTGCCCATGAACTCCGGCGCCGAAGCAGTAGAGACTGCGGTCAAGGCCGCTCGCAAATGGGGATACAAGGTCAAGGGCATTCCTGAAGGGAAAGCCGAGGTCATCGTCTGTGCCAACAATTTCCATGGCCGCACCGTCACAATTGTGAGTTTCTCGAGCGATGAGCAATATCGCGATGGCTTCGGGCCCTTCACGCCCGGCTTCAAAATCATTCCTTATGGAGACGCGGACGCATTGCGCATGGCGATCACTCCAAACACTTGCGCATTTCTTGTGGAACCAATCCAGGGAGAAGCTGGCATCATCATTCCGCCGCGGGGATACCTTCGTGAAGCAGCGTCCGTCTGCCATGGCAATCGTGTGCTGATGATGTGCGACGAAATTCAATCCGGTCTCGGACGAACAGGCGCGTTGTTCGCGTACATGCATGAAAACATCAGGCCCGACGTACTCATCGTCGGCAAAGCCCTTTCCGGTGGCTTTTACCCGGTGTCAGCTGTGCTCGCATCAAAAGAGGTGCTCGGTGTCTTTAACCCCGGAGACCACGGCAGCACCTTCGGGGGCAATCCACTTGCGTGTGCCGTCGCTCGCACCGCACTGCGAGTCCTGGTTGACGAGCAGATGGTGCAGCGCTCCGCAGCACTTGGACGTTATTTCCTCGATCACCTGCAAACCATCCAGAGTCCCCATATCAAAGAAGTGCGTGGCAAGGGACTGTGGATTGGAATAGAACTTCATGACCCGGCAAGACCCTACTGCGAGGCGCTCAAAAATGAAGGCGTGCTTTGCAAGGAAACCCACGACCACGTCATTCGCATTGCGCCTCCCCTCACGATCAGCAGGGAAGAGGTCGACTGGGCTTTCGACCGTATTCGAAAAGTAATCGAAGCTCGTTGACTCTTGGTCGAGTGACAAGCAGTTTATTGCGATTGCACTTCGAAAAAACCGAACGCACCGCCACCAATTTTGCACAGGTGTAAACGTCTATCGGTGTAGTTGATCTGACGAATCGAAACATTACCTTTGACAGCTCTCTCCAAATAGCTGAGCATTCGCAAAATGTAGTTGGGTTCTGTATTTCCCTGTGCTCAGGTAATAACCAGCTTTGCAGTGGATGGCACCGTTAGGCTTCGCCCGCCACGACGCCTTGGCGAAGGAATGGTCTCGATGCCGCGCACCTTGTAGTGTGCTTTGCGAGACGCTCGATCTCATTTCTTTGACATTTGACGGAGGAACGCCATGCGCAAGGCCCTCGCTTGTAAGCCCCTTTTGTTGTCCCTGTTTCTCGCCGCGTTAGGGGTAACGAGCGCTTTCCCGCAATCCACTGCTTCTCTGCGCGGAACAATCACCGATCCCACCGGCGCAGTGATCCCGGAAGCCGCAGTCACCATCAAGAGCGCTGAAACCGGCACCATCCGCAAGAGCCTGACGGATACCCAAGGGGAATACAGTTTCCTGCAGGTTCCTCCCGGAGCTTACAAACTCGTCGCCGAAAAATCCGGCTTCGCCACCATGGCCAAGGGTGATGTAAAGCTCCTCGTGAATACTCCTGAGACACTCGACCTGAAAATGTCTCTCAGCACCAACGGTGAGATCATCAACGTGGCCTCTGAAGCCTCTCAAGTGAACACTACCGATGCGAGCGTTGGAAATCCTTTCAGTGAACGCCAGGTTCGCCAGTTGCCGCTCCAGACTCGCAATGTCGTCGAATTGCTGAGTCTTCAGCCTGGTGTCACGAGCGATGGAGAAGTGCTCGGCGCACGCCGCGATCAGAACAACATCACGCTCGACGGCGCCGACGTCAACAACAACCAGAATTCCGGACTTGTCGCTCAGTCCACGGGCACCGGAACAGGCGGATATCAAGGATCAAACGCCAACGGCTCGACCATCAACTCCGGATTCAACGCCGTTCTGCCCGTGCCGCTCGATTCTGTTCAGGAGTTTCGCGTCACGGTCGCTGGAGAAGGTCCGAACCTGGGCCGCTCCTCCGGAGGACAAGTCAACCTCGTTACCAAGAGCGGCACCAACCAGCTCCACGGATCGCTTTACGAATACAACCGCAACACTTGGTTCGCCGCAAACACTTGGTTCAACAACCACGCCGGAGTTCCGCGCCAGCCGCTCGTTCGCAATCAGTTTGGAGCTTCAATCGGCGGCAAGGTGATTCCGGATCGCGTCTTCTACTTCTTTAACTATGAGCAGCGCGAAGATGCCAGCGGAGTCGCCCAGGTCCGCGCCGTTCCCTCCGACACACTTCGCAATGGTGTGTTCCTCTTTAAATCAGGTGGAGTTACGCAAACCTTGAAGGCCACGGACATTGCAAATGTGGATCCTCTGCATCTCGGATCTGATCCCGAAATTCTTTCGGTATTGCAGTCGTATCCGCAAGGGAACAGTCCGTCCTACGGCGAAGACGGAGGACTCAACTTTAGCGGATACCGCTTCAACGCGCCTTTCCATCGCAGCGATCATGCCTTGGTTGGCAAAATTGATGTCCACGTTGACAGAGCGGGCAAGCACACTGTGAGTGCGCGCAGCACCTTCGCGCGCAACACCGACGACGAGATTCCAGCTCAGTTCCCTGGGCAATCTCCCGCATCCACGCTGCGCGACAACAGCAAAGGAGTCGCAGTCCAGTACACCGCAGTCCTCACTCCGAGCCTCATTAACGTCGTGAACTACGGATATACGCGCTTTGGACAGGCCTTCACTGGTCAGTACGGGCCTTTGCTTTTCCAGACGAGCCTCGATCCTTTGCTCAATCCATACGCGCGCCCCTCATCACAGACCTTGCCGACAAACAACATTAATGACGGCATTACCTGGGTGAAAGGAAAACACACGATCAACGCGGGTGGTGGATTCAGCATCATCCACAACAACACGACTTCCTACGCCACGTCCTTTGCTCGTTATGGATACGGCTCAACCGAGCTCATCGGACTCGGAGCCGATATCGACAACTCAATCAGCGCCTATACCGGTCTGCCGATCGATGACCCGACTTCCGCCGCGAACGGCATGGGCGTGGTACTCGGCCTCGTGAACGACAACTTCCACACTGATCTGTTCAACCGCAATGGCAGTTATTTGTCCGCCGGAACGCCGCAAGTTCGTACCTTCATTGAACACGACTACAACCTCTACATCGGTGACACTTACCGCCTGAGTCACTCGCTCACACTCAACTTCGGCCTCCGCTGGGAGAATTTCCGTCCCCCCTACGAGGCAAACGGACTGCAAGTCACCTCAACCGTCCCGCTCACGCAGTACTTCGCCGAGCGCAACAGCATGCAGGCGCAAGGCATCCCGCAGAACCAGATGCCCAACGCAACTCTCCAATGGGCGCCAAATGGTCAAGTCAACGGCAAGCCCACTTGGTGGGCTCCCGATAATCGCAACTTCGCTCCCCGAATCGGTATCGCCTATGCGCCAACTTCTGACGAAGGCTTCATTGGCAAAATCTTCGGCAAGCAGGGCGCGCTGCGTCTTGGTGCCGCGATGGTCTACGATCGCTTCGGTAGCGATCTGATCACACAGTACGATCAGTACGGATCGATCGGCCTCGCGACCTCGGGTAACTTCCCAACCTCATACAGCTTCACCACAAGTCCTCGTTATACGGGCTCTGCGCCTGTGATGACGCAGCCCGCGAATGAGACGTTCCCTGTGACGCCTCCGAACATCGCCGCCATCGCCGGAGAATTTATGGGCGTCGCCCCGAACCTGAAGCCTCCTTATTCTTATGTGCTCAACGCCAGCTTCGCCCGCGAGTTGCCCGGCAAGTTGACCTTTGAAGTCGGATACGCCGGACGCATCTCCCACCGCTTATTGCTGGAAGGCGACGTCTACACGCCCCTGGAATATTTCAAGGACCCGAAGTCCGGCATTAACTGGGAGCAGAATGCGATGACAGTCCGCAACCTGCACGACTCGGGCGTCACCGTCCAGCAGGTCATGGCGAATCCGAGCATGGTGCCAAACTTGCCATTTGTCGAAAATATGTGGCCGGGACTTGCCAACCTCGATTTCCCCGGCAGCGCATCAGCCAACTACTTCAGCTGCGTCTACAACGATTACGGAGGAAGCTACCTCGACTGCCTGCACGCGCTTGATCGCAACACCGCGAGTTCGTGGCTGAACACGCCGAACACCGTCAGTTGCGCGCAGATCTCCGCCAATGGCTGTTACACCTTCTTCCCGCTGCAGGGCAGTTCGATGCCTACCTGGATGAACGCCGGCAACGCGGCCTTCAACGCGCTCACCTTCTCGCTGCGCCGCGGTCTCACTAGCGGACTCACCTTCGACTTCAACTACACATGGTCGCACTCGATCGACTTCGGGTCGGCTGCTGAATCGGGCGCAGGACAGCAAGGCGCCGCCATCCAGAACATCTTCAACACGCGCGAATTCCGCGGCTCATCGGATTTCGACATGCGTCACAACATCACAGCCAATGTTCTTTACACTCTGCCGATCGGGCGCGGACGCACTGTGCTTTCGAATGCGCATGGATGGCTGAACGAAATCGTCGGAGGATGGGCCGTCAGTAGCTTACTTCGCTATCACTCCGGCATTCCGACAACTGTTGGCGGCGAATTAGCCTACAACGCTAACTACTGGCTCAGTTCTCTCGCCATACCGACTGCGCCGGTTTCCTCCGGATTGCACACTGACGAGAATGGATATCCAAGCATGTTCGCAAGTACGTCGGCGGGAAACTCCTTCGCCGACGAATTGCCCGGCCATACAGGCGAGCGCGCAGTGCTTCGCTTGCCGGGCATGTTTGTGATGGACATGGCGGTGACCAAGGTCTTCCCACTGCCCTGGGAAGGTCAGCGCATCCAATTCCGTGGAGAAGCGTTCAACGTCTTTAATAATGTGAACTTCTCCAACCCAAGCCTCAGTCTGCAAGCTCCCGGAACTTTCGGAGAATTTCAGGCAGTCGGCGACCCGCGGGTTATGCAGTTCGCCCTGCGCTACGAGTTCTAAACGGTATAGAGAGGTGCACTATTAGGGGCACGGCCAACAGGTCGTGCCTTCTTTTTCGTAAATTACTGCAGGTTCAGAACATCTCCTGTGCAAACGTTTGCATACCATAAGGCGAAACACCGCTAATAACGCAATAGTGTTATTCAACCTTCGTCTGCATCTGGTAAATTAGTCCAACCCGTCCAAGACGGGCGTCCGTCGCACCCCCTGCAAGAGACAACCGATCACGACTGCCACCTATGGAAGTGCCTATGTTCATCACCCGGTTCCTGCGACTTGCCCTCATAGCTGTCGTCTACATGGCTGCTACCGCTGTAATTGCGCAGACTCGATACATCGTCACCAACGATGACATAGGTTTTCCGTTGCCCAACGGCGTCTCCTTCTTTTCTGTGGGAGCGAACGGCGCACTCACTTTTCAGGAGCAAGTGAATACTCACAGTTGGGGTATCAACGGCGGATACTTCGGAGCCAATCGCGTCGTCACTGCAAGCGATGGCGCTCAGCCCTGCGTCTTCATCTCTCAGGCAGTCAGCGGAAATATTGCCGGCGTCGCCGTGAACACGTTGTCATTGGGAGGAGTAGCCTCCGGATCAACAACGGACACCGGACAATCCAACGGGATCGGCCTCGTGGTTCAGGGCGGATACCTCTACGCAAGTTTCACCGACTCCAACACCATCGGCATGTTTTCGATCCAGGGTGGTTGCAGCCTGACATTCATCAATGACACCGCCGTGATCGGAACCAATGGCGGCGGCATCAATGCGATGGCCACTCATGGATCGATGATGATCGTCACCTATACCGACGGCTCGATGGAATCGTTCAGCATCGCCAACGGCACGCCCGTTTCGAATGGAGACAAGCAAGTCTCCACCGCGACGGTGAAATCGAACGACGCTACCTATCCCAATGAGATTCAGATTACTGCTGACGGCCACTACGCCGTCTTCGGTGACACGTCAACATCGATCATCCTCGAGGTGTCTGACATCTCTTCCGGAAAGCTGAGTCCCACGAAGGTTTTCGGAACCGCAAACGGCATCAGCTCGAGCAATATTTTGCTCAGTCCCGACGGCACCGTTCTCTACGTCGTCGACACGCAAGGTGACGCGGTTTCCGCCTTTGCGTTTAACAAGAGCACGGGCAGGCTCAGCTATGGTTGTTCATCCGGTCCAATCCGCGGGCAATCAGAATCCTGGTCCTATCTCGCACATGCGGCCTTAGTGAGCCACAAAGGAAATGGCGGAGGCGTATACGTAGCCGAGTTCGGAGGCACATCCGGAATCGCGTTGATTCACCTGAATGTGGCGAACGGTACGTGCACCCTTCAAGAAGACGCGGCCTCTCCTTTCCTGGATCCCAACAGTACTGGCCTCCTTTCCATTGCCGTTGCGACTTCGCAATAATTTGGAGGCGTTGTTCGAAAGCGTTTCTAGCCGAGCATTCATAAATAAAAGTTCGAATCGAATTTCGTAGGAGTCAACGAAAATGCGTACGCGGTCAAAACATGGTTTAGCAGTGACTGTCATGGTGCTGGTTTCGATCTGTGGCTACGCACAGTGTCCGGACCGTCCCGCTAGTGGAACTGTTGTCGCCGATGCGCCCAGCATTGTCTCGCAAAATGGTACCTTGTCGACGAAACTTACCATGGCGCAATCCGTCGATGTCTTTGGCTATACGCATTATTGCTACAAGTACGCGGCCGGAAATCAAATCGTGGAAGCTCCCACGTTGCGCCTCAATCCCGGCGACACGTTGGGACTCGATATCGTCAATCAAAATACTCAGCAGGATGCCGGGATGATGAAAATGGACATGGCCATCGCCGGCACCCCAGTTTGCGGCGACACGGGAATGGCGACGGTCAGTTCCACCAATGTCCACTTCCACGGAATGAACGTTCCTACCACATGTCATCAGGACAATGTCATCAACACACTCATCCAGCCAGGTTCTCCGGGCTTCCAGTACAGAATCCAGGTTCCCGCGAACGAGCCCCCCGGCCTCTACTGGTATCACCCGCACGTGCACGGATTCACCGAGTTCCAGGTGAATGGCGGTGCTGCGGGCGCGCTCGTCGTAGAAGGAATGGAGAAGTATCGTCCTGAAGTCGCCGGGCTCACCGAGCGCGTTTTCGTGATTCGCCAGCAATTCCTTGTACCCTGGGTGCCAGGTCCCTACCAGTTGACCATCAACTATCAGGTAGCGCCCTTGCTCGGGACCGGCCCGATCATCCAGATGAAGCCGGGAGAAAAGCAATTTTGGCGCGTCGCCAACGCCACTTTGCAAGATTTTCTTCAATTGCAGTTTGTGGTGAACGGCAAAGGTCAGCCCATGCAGTTGATCGCTATGGACGGCTATCCTCTCTCCCAAACTCGACTGCAGTCCACCATTTCAATTCCTGTCGCGGGTCGTGCAGAGTTTATTGTGCAGGCTCCGCCCGCAGGCGCAACGGCATCTTTCGTCACTGGTGCGGTCGATACCGGTCCGACAGGCAATCCCGATTTTGCGCAGACACTAGGTGCAATTCAACTCACCGACAATGCCGTTAGCAGCTGGCATGAGCCTTCGGCCGCGGCTCCTGCCGATGCCTCTCGCCTGAAATTCGCAAACTTGTCAGAACAGCTTGCGATCACTCAGCGCAAACTCTATTTCTCGGAAGAGTTCGGCGGTACGAATGGCCCCATCCAGTTCTACATCACCGTGGACGGCCAGAAACAAAAAGTCTTTGACATGAACGAGCCCCCTGCAATCGTGACGAAAGTCGGCGCGGTTGAAGATTGGACCATCGAGAATCGCGCACTGGAAACGCACGCGTTCCATATCCACCAGATCCACTTCAAGCTCCTGGAGGTCGATGGCAAGCCCGTTACTAACCAGGACTTGCTCGACACAGTTGAGATCCCGTATTGGGAGGGCAATGGCCATCCCTATCACAGCGTGAAAGTCCGTATGGATTTCCGCGACCCAACCACAGCCGGCATGTTCGTCTTCCACTGCCACATCCTGCTTCACGAAGACTTGGGAATGATGCACAAGATCCTCGTCCAACCGTAGGGAGAATTAAACCTATGGCGCTCTCATGCTCGCCGGTTGAACCAGAAAAGCTGAGTACGGCCGAGTCAATGCGCAAGCAATTCTTGAGAATAGCCGCGCTGGTTTGGATCTGCATGAGCCTGACGGCGGCATTCGCGGCCACTCCGCATTACTTGATCACGAACGATGACGTCGTATTTTTCCCGACAAGCGTGACGTTCTACACCGTCGAAGCCAACGGATTGCTCACATTGAGTGGACAAGTTTTCACCGGCGGATTCGGCATCAGCGGAGGCTACTTCGGCCAGAGCCGGCTCGCAGTGCTCAATAGCAGCACGGATCAATGTGTTTATACGTCCGAGGCATTTTCCGGCGATATCGTAGGCGTCTCCGTGAACACTCTGGAAGTTGGTGGGAGTGCCTTCGGGTCTGAAACCGATACCGGCGCTTCCAACGGTATTGGTCTTGCCCTCAACTCGCAATATCTTTACGCCAGCTTCACAGACCCGAATGCGATAGGAACGTTTCAGATTCAACCCGGCTGCAGCCTGACCTTCATCAGTGACACGTCGGTCGTCGGCCTGCAGGGTGGATTCGTAACGGCCATGGCAGTTCATGGAACCACACTCGTTGTTACGTACGGTGATGGCTCGATCGAATCCTTCAACATTGCAAACGGCCCGCCAGTTTCGAACGGCGACAAACAAAATTCCACTGCGTTTCTGAAGTCTCGGGGCGCCGCGTATCCCAACGGCGTCGACATTACTGAGGACGGCCATTTCGCGATCTTTGGAGACACCGCAACTTCGGAGAACGTGGAAGTGTCCGACATGTCTTCCGGAAGGCTGGGCAAGACGGTTGTCTACAGCTCCGGCGCGGCGATCAACTCCAGTAATCTCATGCTCAGTCCAAACGAAGCTCTCTTGTATGTGAGCAACACGCAGGGAGATCAGATCACCGCGGCTTTCTTCGACAAGAACACTGGAAAGGTCTCCGGAGGATGTACCTCGAACAAGCTCAAGGGATACGGAACATCTTGGGCCTTTCTCGGTTCGCTCGCGGTCGCAAATCCGAACGGGTCTGGCGGAGCTGTTTACGTTGCAGAGTTCGGCCCCGAGTCGTCGATCGGAATCGTTCAGGTGAGCGTGTCGGCGGGAACCTGTTCGCTCGCGGAGCGCGCAAAGTCTCCTGTACTCGACCCGAACAGCAGCGGCTTGCTTTCGATCTCGACTTTTCCGCCGAGAAGTTTTTGATCGGTTCGTGGAGTTTTCATGCAATGCATAACTCGATTCTTGCTGGGGATGGCCACCTGCGGAGTTGCGTCGCTCTCTGCGTTCGCACAGTGTCCTCCGCGGCCCAATCCAGACACAATCGTGCAAGACGCGCCCAGCATCTATTCGCAGAATGGCGTGCTGAAAGCGGATTTGACTCTCGGGCACTCCGTCGATATCAACGGATATACGCACTACTGCTACATCTATCAAACCGCCACCGGTGTTGTGGAAGCGCCGACACTGCGCTTGAATCCCGGAGACCGGCTGCTTCTCCATGTGAAAGACAACATCACGGGCAATGACGAGAGCGTCAGCGCGATGGACATGCCTTCGTCGGGAGCAAAGTGCGGCGATGCTGGAATGGCCACTCTCAATTCTACGAACGTGCACTTTCATGGCATGAACGTTCCACCAACGTGTCATCAAGACGATGTGCTGACAACCTTGATCCAGCCGGGAACGCCGGGCTTTCAGTTTGATCTGCAAGTTCCCGGCAATGAGCCGCCGGGGCTTTATTGGTACCATCCGCACGTTCACGGCTTCACCGAATTCCAGGTGAATGGAGGAGCGGCGGGAGCGATTGTGATTGAAGGAATGGACAAATTGCGTCCGGAGGTTGCGGGTCTTCCAGAAAGGGTGTTCACGGTCCGCCAGCAATTTCTCGTGCCTTGGGTTCCCGGACCTTACCAGCTGACGTTTAACTTTCAGCAGGCTGGGATCGTCCAGGGGCCGTCGCCAATCATCACGATGAAGCCCGGCGAGAAGCAATTCTGGCGGATTCTGAACGCCACGCTCCAGGACTTCATGCCGCTTCAGGTTTGGGTCAACGGGGAGCCGCAGCCATTGGAATTGATCGCGCTCGACGGATATCCTCTCGCGCAACCGCGCACTCAGAAGACGATCCTGATACCTCCCGCTGGGCGCGCCGAATTTATCGTTCAAGCTCCACCTGCTGGAACTCAAGCCTATTTCTACACTCTGACCTATCCCACGGGCCTGACGGGGAATCCTGACATCATCGAGCCGCTTGCCAAAATCCAGCTCAGCAATTCCGCACCTTCGGCACCGGTTGTAAAAACGAACGCGCAGCCGGTTTCTCTGGACAAGCTGAAGTTTTCCGGTTTGCTGAATCAGTCTCCAACAGCCGAGCGCAAACTCTATTTCTCGGAAGAATTCGGCGGCACAAACGGGCCGATTCAGTTTTACATCACGGTAGACGGTCAGAAGCAGAAGGTTTTCCAGCCGAACGAAGATCCGGCGATCGTAACCCAGGTCGGCGCTGTCGAAGACTGGACGATCGAGAATCGCGCTTTGGAAACGCATGATTTTCATATCCACCAGATTCACTTCCAGGTGTTGGAGGTGGATGGGAAGCCCGTCGCAACTCACGATCTTCGAGACAGCATCGAAATCCCCTTCTGGTCGGGCTCAGGCCCCTACCCGAGCGTCAAAGTGCGCATGGACTTCCGCGACCCAAATACTGCCGGCACATTTGTGTTTCACTGCCATATTCTGCTCCACGAAGATCTGGGTATGATGCACAAGATTCTGGTGAAGCCGTAATCACACTATTTCCGAAAGGACATCATTTATGAAAAATACGATCCTCGTTGTCGTGTGCGGTTGCTTGTTGGTTCTCGGCGGATATTTGGTGGGAACGCATCACGCGACAGTTGCTCTTGCCGCCTCGCCGGCTCAGCAAGAGGAAACGCCCACGTATACGGTCCAACATGGCAATGTGCCGAAAACCTATGGGCACATAGCCGCGGCGATTGCTGACCAGATCGGCACCGGATTGATCTTCGAGGACAAGGATGGCACGATCCGCTTCGTCAGCATGAACGGCATGAAGGAAGGCCAACTCGAACGCTACGACCAGACGCCGACCCATGGCGGAATCCCGCGAGCTTACGGCCATCTGATCGCCGCAGTAGTCAACCCAAAAGGAACGGGCCTCGTGTTCGAAGATGCGCAAGGAGTGATTCGCTTTCTCACCGTCGATGGCAAAGTGGAAAGCGAGCTCACACGGAACTGAATCAAACCAGACCTGAGTTCCTGACGCAGCATCTAGTGCTTTTCTGATCCCGCACTCACCTCCTCAGCCGGCACAGGCGCCGTTGACTTTATTTTTCTGCGCCTGCGGTACAGGTTTTACGCTCGTTGACGGCCTTTTGTTCGTTGAATTCTCGGCGGTGTTTGCGGCTGGTTTTCTGGCTGCACTGGAGACAGAGCTCCTCGTCATCTTTGCTTCCGGGCCTGCGAGATACGCTTCGACCGTGGAATATCCGTAGTAGTGGGCCATCAGCTCGTCGCGGCTCTTGCCCGCAGCTAGTTCGGGAATGCGCTTCGGCGCTTGGGTCGGCGGAGCTGGGGAGGGGTCGTGGATCGTGAGGTCGTCGATATTTTGCGCAGCGGCAGCCTCGCGTCGCTCAAGTGCGGGAACCTGGACATCCGCCTCTGCAGCGGGTTCGGCGTATTGGGGAATCTCGCGCACGGCTTTGTGCCCTTCGAACTGGATGTGGGCGCGGCCGATGTTTTTCACCGCGATGTGCAGGGCGCGCAGGATCAGGGTCGCGCGCTTGAGGTCGATGGTGTTGCGCATGAGCGCATTCATGACTTCCATGAGCGCGGCCTGAACCGAGGCTTCATCCTCGATCATCGCGATGGGGTGCAAGCGTGCCTGCGGTGGCGTGCGAACTCCGCGATACATGCGCTGGTGGAAGTAGCAGAACTGCTCTCCGCGGAGAGATGGGGAGCCGCACCGGACTCCGGTGACTTTGATATGAGTGCAAGTGCGAGTGCTTTGTGATTGCTGTTGACGAGCGACGGCCATATTCACCTTCTGTAAAATTTTTGGATAGTTATTACGCAAGATCTTGGCAACATTGGAGTTAGGCGCGCGATCGATGAGGACGTCCGCGTAAAATCTTGGGAACAAAGGATTTGCAAGCAAAATATTGCGAACATAGGACTTAAATTCGCGAGCGAAGTGGGGAGAGTTGGGTTTCGGGGGAATCGGTTCCGTTTCTGGAACCGATGGGGTGGGGAGATTGTTGCGGTCGCGCATAGTCCCACGTTGGCACGTCTGAAAATCTCAGTAAAGGTTATCCGTCACAAAGAAAAAATAAATTCTGTGGAAAAAGTTTTGGTGGGGAGGGTGGGATTTCCCGAAATGGGAAAATGGGGATGTTCTGCAAGATCCGCTTTGCGGCTCAAAGCGTTCAATCGCCTGGTTTCAACAGTTACGGTGGCAAGTCGCAGATTCACTGCGGCGATGTTCCACTGCTCTTAACATGGTCATCAGGTTTCCAGTAGTTCTTTGCGTCTTCGGTGCTGCCTCATCCTTTTGGCTGGGGGCAAAGTTGCGCAACTTCAAAGTTCGGAGCGGTCCGCCCGCATCTCGTGCGCACCTCTCCATCCAAGAAAGACAACAAAAGATACGGATAGGAAGGTGGATCGCATTGGGCATGGGGTGGGTATACGCTAAGGGGGCAGTTGTCCTCATGTGGCTAGAAAACACCAATGGTCGATGAGCGCTATGGCCTTGATTTCGCCAACAAGGAATTGCAAAGCGTGGGGTTTTGATCTACGTTTCCCATGACGGTCAAGGACAGCGCTCATTGTTTGCCGAGTTCCAGAACGAATATGCAGAACTAAACGAGGACGAACTACTGCAATTGGCTTCTGATCGCCAATCGCTCACCGAGGAAGCAAAGTGCGCCTTAGATGCCGAGATGCGCAACCGTAATCTCACCGCAGCTGACTTGGCCAAGCATCAAACCCGCGTCCAAACAAGCGAACAACACGAAAGGAGAAGCAGAAACAGGAGGCTGTTCGGAAGTCGGCGCGGTCTCTTGGCTTGGCTTCGATTTGCGCTCTTGTGGCTGCTCGTAATGTTGGCTACAGCGTTGGTGGCGACGTGGCTTGCTAGGCGTTAGTTTCTTCAGGCCGATTCTGTGGTTCCGAACTTGAGTGTAATGGCCTTCCATGAGAAGGCCGGTCGGAGTCAAGTCGATTCTTGGTTTTTTATGAACATGTTCTTCTTGTCGGCCGAGTAGCCACTGTCGCCATGCTTCCATCCGCACTCTCGAGGAGCGAATCAT